>Ga0310697_10002233_pt1 | contig 20892 bp, 19 predicted proteins | sample 172DNAGHGlowgp2_FD_203883 | JGI IMG/M metagenome (GOLD analysis project Ga0310697, IMG submission 203883) | Sheep rumen microbial communities from Palmerston North, Manawatu-Wanganui, New Zealand - 1728 DNA GHGlow gp2 (v2) (version 2) | ecosystem: Host-associated > Mammals > Digestive system >... | reverse complement strand
AAAACTTTTATCCCTGATATGATTGACCTTATCGTTACCCCGTTCTTGACGTTGACTGTCTCCATGGCTCTTGGTTTCTTGGTTGTCGGTCCGATCATGCACGGTTTGGAACAAATCGTCTTCGGCGCAGTTCAGAACTTCTTGACGATACCGATTATCGGCGGTCTGATTATCGGCGGTCTGCAACAGGTTATCGTTATCTTCGGTGTCCACCATGTTTTCAGCGCGCTGGAAATTTATCTGCTTTCCACGCAAGGCTCCGACCCGTTCAACGCAATTATCACTTGCGCGACGATTGCTCAGGGTGGTGCGGCATTGGCAGTTTCGCTCAAAACTCAAGACCCGCGTAAACGCGCTCTTTATATCTCCTCGACAGTTCCTGCGTTCTTGGGTATCACCGAACCTGCTATCTTCGGTATCAACCTCCGCTTGATGAAACCCTTTATGTTCGGTTGCGTCGGCGGTGCGGCAGGCGGTGCAGTTTCCAGTTTCCTCGGCTTGGCTGGTACCGGTATGGGTATCACGGTTCTGCCCGGTATGCTCCTTTACATGAACGGTCAGATTGTCCAATACATTATCGTCAACTTAATCGCCTTTGCAGTCGGTTTCGCTTTGACATATGTTCTCTTTAAACACGACGAATAATTTCTAAGTCATCACCTCTTAGTTTAAAAAGTTGCCGCGCTCGGAAGGCAATTAGGAATTAGGAGTTAGGAATTAGGAGTTTAATTCCTCATTCCTAATTCCTCCTTCCTAATTGATAACAGGGCGCGGCTCTTTTTAAATAAAGTTTTGTCGGGGGGTGTTCACCATGACAGATCAAGAAAGAATTAACGAAAACCTTCAAAGACAAATTGACGCCCAAAATGCACGGATTGATAATGTTTTAGTTAAGGTTGACGGACTTATTCAAAGCTTTCAAGATTTTAAAGACGAAATGCGCCAACAAAATCAAATGCGCGCTGAAGAAATTCGCGAGATTCGGGCGAGTGTCAACGGTATACAAAATCGCATTGACGACATGGGAAAACACGTCCGTAATTTGTCATTGACAGCAATGGGAGCTATCGGCGCAATGGTTGTCACAGTTATTATTTCTTTGTTGAGGGGTTAAAAAATTATGACGCAAAGCTTTTCTATTCCGATTTCACGCCGCGACCTTTTGAAATTGGCTGGCGTTACTGCGGCGGGTGCTGTATTGAGCGGCTCGCTTGATTCTAATCGTACAGAGGCGGCAGAAAAAATTTCCGGCAAGTCAATAAACTACGCGGGCAAAAAAATTCCCGTGCTCTGTTCTGCTGATGTTTGCGTTTGCGGCGGCGGTCCTGCAGGCACTGCGGCTGCTGTCAATGCGGCTAAAAACGGCGTTCGCGTCGTGCTCATTGAACGCGGAATTGCGCTTGGCGGACTCGGTGTGCTCGGTTGTGTTTATCCCTTCATGGACACACACGCCCCAAACAGCGACACGCCATACGTTGCCGAACTGAAAAGCAGACTGCGCGAAAAAGGCATTGAACCTTTTGACGGCGTAACTCAACAGACATGGCACAACCCCGAAATTTTATGCTTGATTCATGATGAAATGTGCGAAGAAGTCGGCGTCGACATTTTATATCAAACGGTCGTTGTGGATTCGCTCACTTCCGGCAGAAAAATTTCTGCGGTTATTGTTCAGACTATCGCGGGTCTGGCGGCGATAACTGCCAAAACTTTTATTGACGCGACGGGCGACGCTTACCTTGCACGGAATGCGGGCGTTGATTATGAGCGCGGCTACGAGAAGACAGGAAATAATCAGCCGCTTAGTTTTCGTTTTGAAATGGGCGGCATCGATACGCAAAAACTTTATCAATATGTTGCTATTGAACTGCAAGAAGATTGGTGCAAGTCTAAGCTTCCCTACTTTGAAATTGCCGAAGCTATGCACCGTAAACAACGTTATAAATTAGAAGCTTTCATGGCTCGCGGCGTGGAAACGGGCGAAATTACGCAGGAAGAGGCAGAATATATGCAAGCCTACACGATTATAGGCAAAAACGGCGTTATGAGCATGAACTGTCCTGAAATCCCCGTTAAATTCAAAGCAACCGACCCCGTCAGCTACAGCAAAGCCGTTACCTTCGGGCGTAAAATGATGAGAAATATCGCCCGCTATTTGATTAAACATTTACCGGGATTTGAAAACGCATTTATAAGCCGTGAAGCCGTCATGCTCGGTGCTCGTGAGTCGTGGCGAATTCGCGGAAAATATTACATGGTTGAAGACGATTACCACAATCAAAGCCGTTTCCCCGATGCGGTTTGTCGTACAGCTTGGTTTATTGACGCGCACGGAGAAAAAGTTTCCGAAAAACTTCCGGCAGGCGGCTTTTATGAAATTCCCTATCGTGCACTTATAACTGAGAAAATTAGCAATCTTATTGTCGTGGGTCGTTGTATCAGCGCGAGTTTCATTTTGCAGGCGTCGATGAGAATTCAGCCCACCTGCGCCAGTATCGGCGAGGCGGCAGGAATTGCGGCGGCGTTTGGCATTCAAAATCGCGTGGCGGCAAATGAGATTGATTGGGAAAAAATTCCCGCATATAAAAGAAGTTACGTCAGTCAAGGCTGATTCTGTTTTGTTAATGTAATCGATTGGGCGGCTCTTCCCGCTCATAAGAGAAGTTATAAAACTGCAGGGTAAAGTTAAGGAGGAATTTTTATGGCAAAAAAATCCGGTGAAACTTTGGAAAGCATCAAGGCGAAGTTCAACAAGCAGGCGGTTGACGAACGCGTTCGCGGGGAAATTCCCTATACCACGCGCTGGCACAATTATTTTCACATTGACGCGCCTCACTCGCTGATCAGCGACCCGAACGGTCTTTGCTGCTGCGACGGCACTTATCACATTTTCTGCCAGTGGAACCCTGTTCCCGAAAATCAGCAATGGCACAAAAATAAATCCTGGATGCACACCGCCACGAAAGATTTCATCAACTACACCATGCCGGAACTTTCTCTCTGGCCCAGAGATGAACACGACAAGGACGGTTGCCACAGCGGTTGCGGTTTTGTTGAAGATGGCAAAGTCCGCGTTTTCTACACCTGCAACGCCCGCGACGAAAATTATGTCCGCACCGTTGCACAGCGTTTCGGCACCCTTCAAGAGGACGGCTCTATCAGCTTGGATGAAATTCAAGTTTATGGCAACCCCGAAGGTTACACCGCGCATTTCAGAGATCCTAACTTCTTCTATCGCAATGGCGTTCGCTATTTCGCAATGGCGGCACAGCGCATGAGCGACCCGACAAAATCTTCGCGCCCGACAAACGGTGCTGTCCTTATCTACAAAGAAAAAGCTGAGGGCGGCTGGGAATTGCTCGGCGAAGTCAAGACCGATTATTACGATTTCGGTTATATGTGGGAATGTCCGAACCTTCTGCAGTTTGAAGATATGGACGTTTTGATTGTATGCCCGCAGGGCGTGCCGCACGAAGAACTTAAATATCAAAATCACTGCCTCGCCGGCTACTTTATCGGGCATTTTTCCGTTGACAGCCTTGATATGATTCACGGCAAATTCCACGAACTCGACAAGGGCTTTGATTTCTATTCGCCGCAGGTTTTCGCAAATGAAGCGCGCCATATTATGATTGGCTGGGTTGGTATGCCCGACCTCGTCGACCAAATTCCCTCCGCGGAAGACGGCTGGCTTTATTCTTTGACAATGCCGCGTGAACTCACAATTCATCAAGGCAAAGTTCGCAGTCAGCCCGTTAAAGAGATGGAAGCTCTGCGCAAAGACCGCACTGACGTTGACGTTTCCAACGGACAAAATACCGTCGTTAAACTGCCCGAAGCCTCCGAAACTGAACTCACGCTTACGTTCGGCGCGGCGCGTAAAGCTGAAGTCGCTGTCAAATGGGGCGCGGAAAAATTCGTCATCAAATACGACCGCGACACCCAAATCATTACGCTTGACCGCAACGGCATGAACTTGGGCGGCAAAGGAATTCGTCCGTTCAATGACGGCAAGAACACCGACGTTGAGTTGGGTATTCGCAAATTTAAACTGTTCACGAATTTGGAATTGAACTTCCGCCTGTTCGTTGACAAATCCGTTATTGAACTGTTCTTGCAGGACGGCGAAGAGGCTTGCAGTCTCTTGGTTTATCCTGAAGAAGACGTTGCCCCCGTGCTTGAAGTTTCCGGAGATAAACCGCTCCAGAGAATTTCCGGAAAAGTTTGGGAGCTTGGCAAGTTCACCTACAAATAAAATTTATCGGCTGTAAAAAAATTTCCCCGTTGAAAATTTTCGGCGGGGATTTTTTTGCGCCGGCTTGACTTTTTTTTTGGCGGCAATTTAAAATGAAAAAAATTTTTTGAGGAGAGGAAAATAAATTTGTTCATAGCAGATAAATATGACGTGATAGTTATCGGCGCGGGGCATGCGGGAATAGAGGCGGCTCTTGCCTCGGCGCGGCTGGGTTGCAAAACTTTGCTGACGACTTTATCTTTGGAAAATTTAGCGATGATGCCTTGCAACCCGTCAATCGGCGGACCGGCAAAAGGTCATCTCGTTCGCGAAATCGACGCGCTGGGCGGGCAAATGGGAATCGCCGCGGACGAGACTTGCATACAATTCAGAACCTTGAACACCGGCAAAGGTCCCGCTGTTCAAGCTCTGCGCGCCCAAGCCGATAAAAAAATTTATCAAGCCGTCATGAAAAATTTTTGCGAGAACGTTGACGGTTTGGATTTAAAACAACTGCTGATAGAAAATATTTTGGTTGAGGAAAATAAAATTGTCGGCGTAACTTGTGAGACGGGCGAAACTTTTTTTGCAAGCGCGGTGATTTTGGCGAGCGGAACTTATCTGAGCGGGCGAATCATCATAGGCGAAAGTATTTTTGACGGCGGACCAAACGGTCAGCGGGCGGCGATTAAACTTTCTTCCGCGCTGAAAAATTTGGGCGTCAAACTCATGCGATTCAAGACGGGCACGCCGGCTCGCGTCGATGCACGCACGCTTGACTTTGATAAAATGGAAATTCAGCGCGGCGATGAACCTCCGCAAAATTTTTCCTTCATGACACGCACGCCGGTTAAAAATCTGGTGAACTGCTACCTGACTTACACGAACGAACGCACGCACGATATTTTAAGAAAAAATTTGCACCGCGCACCCATGGCGAACGGAATTATTGAGGGAATTGGTCCGCGCTATTGCCCGTCAATCGAATCAAAAATTATTCGCTTCCCCGACAAAGAACGCCACCAACTTTTTTTGGAGCCGGAAGGTTTGAACACGCAAGAATTTTACGTGCAGGGTATGTCAACTTCAATGCCAATGGACGTTCAAATCGAATTTCTGCACACGATACCGGGGCTTGAACACGCAAAAATCATGCGGGCGGGTTACGCGATTGAATACGACTGCTTAGACCCGTTGCAACTCAAGCCGACTCTAGAATTTAAAACTATCGCGGGATTTTTTTCAGCAGGACAATCGAACGGCACTTCAGGTTACGAGGAGGCGGCGGCGCAAGGTTTAATCGCGGGAATAAACGCGGCGGCGTTCGTGAAAAATTTCGAGCCGCTGATTTTAAAACGTTCTGAAGCTTATATCGGCGTGCTGATTGACGACCTTGTCACGAAGGGCACGCAGGAGCCTTACCGCATGATGACTTCACGCGCAGAATACAGATTGCTATTGCGGCAGGACAACGCCGATTTGAGATTAACGCCGCACGCGATAAGAATCGGTTTAGCCTCGCCGGAACGCAAAAAAATTTTTGAGAGCAAACGCGCAGAAATTTTTTTAGCGACGCAACGGCTTAACGAAATTAAATTAACGCCGTCAGCCGAAATCAACGAAAAACTTTCCGCACTCAACGTTGGAGAAATTCATAACGCCATGCCGCTTGCTGAACTTTTGCGCCGACCGTCTGTCACGTATGAAAAACTTTGCACGGCATTTGACTTGCCGAAAATTTCTGCACAGGCCGCCGCGCAGGTTGAGATTAGCATTTTTTACGAAGGCTACATAAAAAAACAGGCGGAACTTGCTGCCAAACTTGACAGGCTTGAAAATAAAATTATCCCCGACAACGTGGACTATAATGCCTTAAAAAATCTGCGCGTAGAGGCTCGTGAAAAACTTTCGGCAGTTCGTCCGCGCTCAATTGGTCAAGCCTCGCGGATTTCGGGCGTGTCTCCTGCGGATATTTCTGTTCTGCTCGTTTGGCTTGAAACTGTTCCTAAGTTAAGCTAAAATGTTCGCGGAGATGGTTTTAATGTTTCGCGATGAATTAATAAAATTTGGACTGGACACCGCGCAGATTGACAAGTTCGAGAAATTTTATCGGCTGGTGATTGAACAAAATCGCGTGATGAATTTGACGACGATAACCGAGCCGCACGAATTCGCAGTTAAACATGTGATAGATTCTCTAAGCGCGTGGGACGAAAAAATTTTCCAAGGAGCAGAAAAATTTTTAGACGTGGGCGCGGGAGCGGGCTTTCCTTCCGTACCGCTAAAAATTTTCCGCCCGCAAATAAAATTCTGGCTGATTGATTCGTTAAATAAACGCGTGGAATTTTTAAAAAAAGTTGTCGCGGAATTGGGTCTGGACGGCGTGGAAATTTTTCACGGAAGAGCGGAAGAATTAGCGCGGCAAAAAATTTTTCGTGAACAATTCGACGTTGTGACATCACGAGCCGTCGCCCGATTAAATATCTTGGCGGAATATTGCTTGCCGTTCGTGAAAGTTGGCGGCGTGTTCGTCGCGCTGAAGGGCAAAACTTTTCGCGAAGAATTGGACGAGGCGCGGTCGGCGATAAAAATTTTGGGCGGCGGAAAAATTTTCGTTCGCGAAGTGAAATTGCCGACGCTGGACGATTCGCGGGCGGTAATTTACGTCAGCAAAAAAAATTCGACACCAGAAAAATATCCGCGTCGAGAAAGTTTGATTCGTAAAACAAATTTGGGAAAGGTGAATTAACGTGAGAAAAAAATTATTAGCTGGCGCGGCGGTTCTTGCGTTGCTGATAAACGCGCCGCAAGTTTCAGCAGATGATGACATTGTAATTTTCGGCGAAGAATTCGAGACGGAGGCGGCACCGGCTCCAGATAAGAAAAAATCCGAAAAACCTGCGCCGGTTAAAAAACTTCCTGCACCGGAAAAAAAGCCTGCGCCGCCGGAAAAAATTGAGCCGGTAGAAACGCAGACGCCGCCCGAAGAGCCGGTCACCTTCCCAGAAGATAACGACGAATGGAGCGACACGCTGGTTTTCGACGATTTAAGCAAATTGCCAAAGCCAGAAGAATCTTCGCAACCTAAAGAAGAGCCGCCGCCAAAGGTTGAGCAACCTACACAACCAACGCCGATTATTGAAGAGCAACCTACACAGCCCACACCGATTATCGAGAAGCAACCTACACAGCCCACACCGATTATCGAGGAGCAACCTACACAGCCCACACCAATTATCGAGGAGCAACCTACACAGCCCACACCAATTGTACCGCCGCCCGTCATTAAGACGCCGCAGGAATTAGACCGCCCGTTCGAGCAACCGACAGATTTTTCAAGCACGCGCACGGAAAAGCCGACTATACGTTCTAATGAAAAAGTTCAAAGCCCCGTGATGCCGCAAAAAAAATTAAAAACGCTCAAACCGCGGTTCGTCAAACTTGCCGCTGATGACAGATACACCTACTACCTTGACAAAAACGCCGTGCAGTGGAAGAAAATGCCCTACTCGTCAAGCGAATATATTGCTGATGTTTGGGTTCGCATGATTGAGCGCAAGCCGCAGGAACTTGATAGCGATATGGCGGCTTACGGCGCGGATAACTTCAATGCGGAAATTTCTTCGCTGGCGGAAAAAGGTTATCAGTATTCGCCGGGCGATTTGGAAGTTTTGCAAAGTCAAAGTTACGTTTTGGAGCATTACTATCTGCGCCCTAAAACCAATCAAATTCAATTTCTCTGCGAACTGGAAGTTTTCGGACGTCCGCAAAACACAATCAACGAGCGCACCTACGATTATAAAAATTGGGAAAGCCTAGTTCCCGATAGCGTCGAGTCGATAATTTATACCACAGTGATTAAGACAATAGGCACGAAAAAAGCCAGTGAGAAAGGTCACATGACGCTTGTTGATATGATAGAAGAATACGGAAGATTTTCCCTGCGCTAATAAAAATCAATCGTCAATGTTAGCCTTTACCCGGTCGCCATGGACGGCGGGTAAAGGCTCTTTTCTTTGTTACTTTTTTTGTTGCTTGAATCTACAATCTAAGTGCAATAGATAGAAAAACTCATAGTTTCCTGCTACATAACAAAGCGCGAATTGTTACTGATTTATCAAGGGTTAAGTTTTTGCAAAATCGTCAAGCTACTCAGCAGGTATAAGTCAACCATTACACTCGATACTGCCCGACAGTAGAAGAGAATTTCAACTGCATAGCAACGTAACGACGAAATTGGGCGTTGAATTCTACTTTTCCGAAGAAGTATACTTTTCAAAGTCGTTGCACTTAGCTTGACTATTCAAGCTCCGAGAAAAATATAACGGATTTTCTAAAAAATTTGGCGTAAAGAATCCACGAGCAGGGCGACCCGAATTTGAACGGCGCACACAGGAGCGGTATCAGTTATTACAACATTGACGCAACCTTCTCGCATGAATTTGTTTATTGGCATGAATTCGGGCACTGGCTGAAAAATAATCAGCCGGAACTTTTTCAAGAAATGTTAGACGCCGCAGAAATTACCGACGAACAAATTGCCGAAAAGAAAAAAAGCCGTCCAGAATTGACAGACGACGAACTTAGGGAAGAAATTATTTGCGACGCGATGAGCGGCGTGGCACGGCGCACAGGGCTTTAAAACAAATCGGCAAAAAATTCTTCGCTGATTGAGCGCGTAATTTCGTGGGCAAAATCAACGCTGGACAGATTCACCGACTGGTTTAACCGCAAGGAACGCGGCTTGACTACCGAGCAACGAGCAAAAATGTATGACGCGTTCGGCAAAATCGCTAGGCAGATAGAAGACAAAAACGGCGACAAAATTTTCCGCTACAACAACCGCACACACGAAGTTGAACTTGCCGACGGGCGCAAACTTCCCGAAACTAAAAAAGACGCCACAGAGGGCGACCGACACGAAATTGCCTCAGGTTATTACACAGAGAGCGGACAATCTTTAAGAAGGAGTAGTTTTAACGAATTTATTGTTGATGAAAACGGTAACCGTGACATTGCTCAAATATCTGAAGATGTTGCAGAACAATCTAACGGCGCGGTAAAATCTGTTCCTGTTCGCCTTAAGGTTGGTTTTCATTCATTTGAAACACGAAACGGTAAGGGCTACAGACATATCGCGGCAAAGCATTTGCGCTCCATAAAAGCACATGGCTTTGGTAATGCAATGGAGTTTATCAACTACACTTTAAATAACTTCAATAAGGTTTATAAGCACCCAACTTCCTATAAGAAAATACTTCTTTTCTGCGATGATGATTCACGCGGTTTTATGCCTTTGGAACTGGCAAAAGAAGACGACCATTACACAATCGTCACTGCGTTTCCAAATACCAATAAAAACATTAATGGAGAATTGGTTTTTGATGGGAGCACAACCCCAACCACCGCTACCGTCGACGGTGCCACTGAACAGCAAGAAAAAACTTCTGCAAAGAAGGACGGCGATAAAGGCGGTACCAATCCTTCTGGTGCTAATGTGGATACCAATTCTCCAAGCGAAAATATACCACAGAGCGCGGAAGATAGCAATACGAAATATTCAATGGACGCGAGCGCAGAAACAGAGCGTGGAATTTTTAGTAAGGCACGGAATAAATTTGCCAAAGCTATGCACCTAAAGGGCGATAAAATTGTAATCGAGGAAATCAACGAGACGCGCGGCACAAATACCGTTGCCCAATCTAACAAATTGCTCACTATTTTTGGCAAATCTATTACATAAAATTCGGCGGGCTTAGTGACGCTGATTTAACCAATCTCGGCATCAACTGCGTCGATAAAACATATCTTGCCAATGCTGTTGAAAAATAAACCGTTACTTTATCCGCTACCTGCACTGACGGCGTGGCGATAAAATAATGATGCCGCAGACCAACAATAACGAGCACGGAAGTATCTATCTAAACTCCCAAAACTGACAACTTCAAGACATCTAATAATATAACCGTTACGCTTATTAACTAAGGAAGAAGAATTTCTAATGGCTGATAAAATCACCAATACTAAAAAGTTGATTCTCACTGCGGGATATGCTGACGGCTCTGAATCCGTTAATTCCGCCGCCGTTCAGAACGTTTTCGACTTTTAGGAGTAATTTGCCATGAAAGGCGTTGACGTTTCCGAACATAACGGGCATATTGATTGGCTTGCTCTAAAAAACGCTGGTATCAATGAAGGAATTCGCGCCGCCGGTTTGAAGTGCGGGGCTTATCACTATTCTTATGCCCTAAATCCTACCCATGCCGCCGACAGATTTAAGACGCGTAACGGCTTTGATATATCTAATAGGAACACTACGATTTAATACTCTGGCAATTAAACAATGTCAATATTTTAGCCCTCTCCATATTTGGAGGGGGCTTTTTGTTGTCTGCAAAGCGATATATTTTCAGTCGGTTAGGGTTGGTTAAATGGAAATTTATTTGGTTAATGTGCACGTTATATAAGATAAAAAATCTTTTGCAAGGAAAAATTAATTGCTTTTATCGACGTGGACTTCGGGCAATGCCAAATTATCAGCCACGAAATTAAGCGCGGCGTTGGCGTGTTTTTCGGCGGAGGTGTCTATTTTTGCGTCGCGAACGATTTTTGCAGCGTCCTCGACCGTTTTAGCTGTGCCCTCGATAAGTTTTGCTAAAGTTTCCAAATGCGAATTAAATTGCTCGTTGGTTATGCCTCTGTCAAACAATTTATAAGACTTCCTTCCTTAAATAAAGTTTATGAAAAATGTAATAGTCAAGCTGTTGATAAAGTCCGCGAACATGGAACCGACAATCGGGACGAGGATATAAGCTTTGACGGACGGTGCGAATTTGCTGGTTAAAACCTGCATATTTGCCATGGCGTTTGGCGTGGCACCCATTCCGAATCCGCAAGAACCTGCCGATAAAATCGCGGCGTCGTAATCGCGACCCAGCACGTTGAAAATTATAAAATACGCGAAGATAAACATTAACGCCGTCTGTCCGACTAATAAAACGATAAGCGGTAAGGCAAGTTCCGCCAGCTGCCAAAGTTTTAAAGTTATCATTGCGATGCCGAGGAACAGTGATAGGCAAATGCCGCCGATGTCGTTAATTTCGCCGATATGCACGGTGAACGCGCCGGTAAATTCGCTCCAGTTACGCATAATCGCCGCGACAATCATTGCGCCGATATACACGGGAAAAGTCATGCCGGTTTTGGAAAGGAGCATTGAAACGACGGTACCAACGCCCATTGCGATAGCTAATTGATAAGCGGCGGGCGCGTACATACTCACGGAACGTTCGTGTTTCTTTTCCTCTTCGACGAGTGGGGTATCATCAGCTTTTATTGCGGTTTTTAATAAATCTTTACCGAGAATCAATCGACGACCGAGAGGTCCGCCCATAAGCGAACCCGCAACCAAGCCGAAAGTAGCCGCCGCCGTGCAAAGTGTTGTTGCTCCGACAAGCCCTAAGTCTTCAAGCACCGGACCGAACGCGCCGGCTGTGCCATGTCCGCCAACCATTGAAATTGAGCCGGTGCAAAGTCCGATGAACGGGCTGATATTTAAGATATTCGACAGGGTAACCGCCAAAAAGTTTTGACAGATAATCAGCGCGATGACGCAGCCTAAAAAGATTAGCAGACTGACGCCGCCGCTTTTTAAAATTTTTACGTTAGCCTGAAAGCCGACCGACGTGAAAAACGCGACCATGCAGACATTTTTAAGCGTTTCGTCGAACGCGAAGCCGATAACTCCCGACGTGTAAAGAATACAGCTGACGATTGCAAATAGTAAACCACCGACTACCGGCGACGGAATACAAAACGTTTCCAAAAATTGAATACGCTTTTTTAACAGAGTGCCGACATAAAGCATGACGACCGCCACCGCCATAGTCTGATACATATTAAATTCCAGCGTGTACATAAAAATTCACTTCCTCTCTAATTCCCAATTCATTGCGCATTACGCATCGAATTTCAGTCTTGGCTGGCTTTGACGCCTTCGCTGGATTTTCCGCTGTAAATATTAACTTTGATTTCCTGCGCGTCGTAAAATTTTGCCGCGCCCGCGTGGAAACTGGAAGGAATATCTTGCACGGCATATTCATTGGTGAGTTTGTCAGTTGTGTTGTGTGGAAGTTTATCTGCGTTTTGGAAAATGAATTCTGTAATGTAATTAACTTCATCATCTTTTAAATCGGTGCTGGCGACCAAGACAGCTTTAACGCCGATTGTAGAAATTTCTTCGGTTTGACCGGTGTAGCTGTTGGCGGGAATAGTGCAGCGCGTGTAGCCCTTGTAAAGTTTCATCATGTTGTTTTGAACGTCCGGATCTATTGACAGGAGCCGAATATCCTTGCGTTTAGCCAGGTCAGCAACAGCGGCAGTGGGTGCGCCCGCCGTGATAAAGAACGCTGAAATGTCCCCGCTCTCCAACGCCGCAGCAGAATCGCTAAAGGAAAGATAAATCGGTTCTATCATCTCGAAGGTCAAGCCGTGCGCCATTAAAATTTGTTCAGCATTTTGAAGAACGCCGCTTTCACGCTCGCCGACGGAAACTCTTTTTCCGACAAGATCGCCGACTGTCATTATTTCTGAATTTTTAGCAACGATAATTTGACAAGCTTCTGTATAAAGCCCCGCGACCGCCGCATAACCCACGCCGGGTCCCGCCGCCGCAAAAACTCCACGCCCATTAATCGCGTTGGACAGCGTGTCACTTTGAACAATAGCCAAATCTAAAAATTTTTCGCGCAGAAGCCGTAAGTTAGCCGCAGAACCGGCAGTCGTCTTTACGTCAAGCGCGTACCTTTTGCCTTCAGTCTGCATCATTTTGGCAAGTTCGGTGCCGTAAGCATAATACATACCGCCCGTGCCGCCCGTGCCAAAACGTATTGCCGCTTTGTCAGAATTCCCGCCGCAACCAAAACACAGCGCGATTATCGGCAGGAGCAATAAAAGTTTTAAAGCCTTCATGGTAAAACCTCCTTCTCAATGCATATTATTTCACGATTTAATTTTACTATAACGCGCAAAAAAATCCTGCCGCGTGTTTGACAGGAATTTTTTAGAAAGCTAACTGTTAGGATGTATTGGTAAAGTCGGCTAAAGAAAAAACATAAGCAATTCTTTGATAAAATAAGTTTGAAAGTCGAGGAATGTTTATGTCAAACTTATTTTATCACCTATTAGATAGTCAATGTAAGAGAATAAAAATATTTTTTCGCCAGCAAGAAAGAAAGGATTGGGAAATTGGAAGAGTATTTATCACAAGTTCCGCCTTTATGACTCGGAATGTGCCATTAAGCTTTTGAGCAAGGTAAATCTCAACGAAAAATTTGTTCTCTCCGATAAAGCTTTTTTTATGAATCAATATTCGATTCTGAATTATGCGAAGCACGTAACATTGTTGAACGCCTTTTCCAACGCACAAAAGAATTTCGGCACATTCCTATTTGCAACAGCTCGTCACCAACGAGGCGAACGCTCGCATTGCAGGTATCAGCGCGGCAGTCTGCTGACCAATCGCTTACTCAATCAATCGCGGCGAAGAATCAGCACGTATTGCGGCGGTTAATGAATTTCGCGGCTTGATTAGCGCGGGCGACTCTTGACGTTTTTGCTTTGCAACTTGCTATCGACGACGATTACGCCAAACAAATTCACAGCTGGCACTTGTCTAAAGGCTCCTGCGCTTCCGGCGAAATTGTCACCGTCACCAGAGTCAATTAATTTTCAAGCGGCTTGCATTGTTAAAAACTTACAGGCTTGATAAAATATTCGCAGAAATTTTTTGGGGGGAAAAGTTTTGTTGACAAATCGGCGGCTCTTGCGCGTGAGATTGTTTTTTGAAGGAGTTATCGTCGGAATTTTTACGGGCGTGGTCGTGGCGGCATTAAGATTTTTATTGGACGAGGCAGATATTTATCGCCCGATAATTTTTTCGTGGATTGACAGCTTTGGAAAAATTTTTTTAGCCGTCGCCGTGATGATTTTAATCGCAACCTTTTTAGCAAAGGCAGTGAAGTTCGATTCGCAAGTTGCAGGTAGCGGCGTTCCGCAAATCAAAGGTATTTTACAAGGGCGCACGCAGATGTTTAAACCGTTCAGACTGCTGGCGATAAAATTTTTTGCGACGCTTGCAGCAATCGGCGCGGGCATGAGTTTAGGTCGAGCGGGAATCAGCGTGCAATTCGGCGCGGCGGTTGGAAATTTTTTCACGAAGATAATTTACTCTAACAATAGACAACACGAGACGGTAGAAGGAAATTTTTTGCTGACGGCGGGCGCGGGCGCGGGTCTCGCGGCAATTTTCAACGCACCATTAGCGGGAGTAATTTTTTGCATTGAAGAACTTAGAAAAAGATTTTCGCAGGAAATTTTAATCGCGGCGGTGACGGCGTCTGTTATGGCATCGTTCGTCGTGAAAATAGTTTTTGGCGTGCGTCCGGTATTCGAGACAATCACAGCGACGCCACTTCACGTGCCAGCGGTTATGACGACACCAAATTTTGAAATGGCAACCGCGCTGACTTCCGCCCCGATAAAATTTATCGTGCTGTTTATTTTTTTGGGCGTAATTTGCGGCGCGGCAGGCGCATTTTTTTCTAAGGCGTTAATCTTCGCGCTGGACATTTACGACGGCTTGAAAATTTTCGGCGTGAAAAGATTTCTAATTCCGTTGTTGCTCGCCATTCCGCTGGGAATTGAATTACCGCAAATCCTCGGCTGTGGAAATGTTTTGGTTGACGAAATTTTAGTATCACATCTTACAGTGAGTTTTCTGGTAATTTTATTGGCAGGGAAAATTTTTTACACGCTGATTTGTTTTGGCACGAACGCGCCGGGCGGATTATTCTTGCCGGTGCTGGTAATTGGTGCGCTGATTGGAAATATTTTTGCGCGAATCGGCAACACGTTAAATTTTTTCACGGCGGATTGGACGACACTGTTTATAATTTTTGGAATGGCGGCATTCTTCGCGGCTGTTGTTAAAGCACCGGTGACAGGCAGCATTTTAATTTTGGAGTTGACCGGACAATTTGCACACTTGACCGGCTTGATAATCGTTTCGGGCGCGGCGTTTTTAATTTCAGATTTATTGGGCGGCGAGCCGATATTTTCCGCGCTGTTGGAACGTTCGCAGAATAAAAAAGATAACAACCTTTGACGACCGGTAACCTTTACAAAAATTTTACGGTTTCATATAATAAGCCAACATAAAACTTTCTAAGAGGCGATTAAAATGTTGATTGATAACAATGACAAAAATTTAGTGGAGAAAAAAATTTCTAGCAAAAAAATTTTTGACGGCGTTCTTTTGCACGTGCGAAAAGATTCTGTCGAACTGCCCAACGGTCACACGGCAACCCGCGAATGGATTGAGCATCCCGGCGCGTCTTCGGTTATCCCGCTTCTGCCGGACAATCAAATTATTCTCGTGCGCCAATTCCGCTATCCAATCGGGCAAGTTACGCTTGAAGTTCCCGCAGGCAAACTTGACAAAGTCGGCGAAGACCCGATAGAGTGTGCCAAACGCGAATTGAGCGAGGAGACCGGCTACACCGCCGGAAAACTCTGGAAGCTCACGACCATTGCCACGACCGTTGGTTTCACAAACGAATATATTCACCTGTACGCCGCCAGCGATTTAACGGCAGGTAAGATTCACCCCGATTCAGACGAATTTATTAACGTCGTGAAAATTCCGCTGACTGCCGCCTTGCAAATGGTAGAGAGCGGAAAAATTTTCGACGCGAAATCCGCCGTATCAATTTTACTTCTGGCTAAACAGGTGTTTCTTAAAAAATGAAAATGAAGTTGCCGTATAAAAATTTCACTGTGCCTTTGTTAAAAATCGCGGGGCTTATCACGCTGATTTTGCTTGTTGGAAAAATTTTTCCCGAACCGGCAGGCGTGGCTCTTTGTCTGCTTTTAATCGGCGGCTATTACGGTTTAATCGCCCGCTGTACAAAATTTTGCAAAGTAAATTTCCTAGACATATTTAAAAGCGAATTGATTGGGATTTTACTTGTGGCGGCGGTGAGCTTGGGCTTTATCGTTTTTATTGTGAGTTCACATCAGACAATTTATATCTGGGATTCGCTGGAAACGTGGGAGCCAACAATCCTTTGCGAAGAAACGGTTTTCAGTCATCCTTATCAAGCGTTGAGAGATTTGCGTGCCTCGATAAACCACGCTGACTACAATAATTTTCTGCCAATACTCATGGCGTTGCCTATGCACATCTTCGGAAAAAGTTTCCTGTGCTACACGCTTTACGTTTGGATAATGTTCGCACTTCCGGCGATTTTTTTTGCGGCGGCTACACTCAAAACTTTTTTAAACGACGCGGGCATAAAAATTCCGTGCTTTGTGCTCATGGCAATTTTTTTGCTCTTTCCCGTGTTTGAAGTGCCACTGTTTATCGGTTATGCCAACGTGTCAATCCTGTTGCCCGCCGCATTGATTTTGGCAATGCTCTTGAGTTTGGAAAAAGAATTTCGGCTGGAGCCGCTGATTTTAATTGGCGTGCTGTGTATCTTTGCAGTATTTCAGGCGCGGACGGCGGCTTATATGATTTTGGGCGAATTTTTCGGCTACACGGTTTACGTAATAATTTCCGGCGTTCGTGACGGGACATTTCCGCGGGATTTTTTTCTGCTGTGCAAAAGATTTTTCTGCATAGGAATTTCCGCGCTGATTATAACTTTGCCGCTGTTCTTCACGTTCGTTAAACGTGCTGTGACTTACGACATAGCCACGGCTTATTCTGCTTACCAATTCGGTCAAGATTTTTCGGTGCGATTTTTAAACCACACGGAAGAATTAGGCGTTTTAATCTACGGACTGTTTTTATTTGGCGCGGCTTACAGTTTCTTCAATAAAAAATTTTTACCGCTTGCGGCGTTTCTCTTAACATGGGAGATAACCTCTGCATTTTTGTTCTGCCGCGTGCAATCTATGGGCTGGCAACATTTTTACATAATGATTTTGCCGTTCGCAATGCTAATCGCGGTTTTAACCGCTGAAATTTTTCGAGAAAAAAAATCTTTGGGCGCGGTGTTGATTTTTATTTTGGCGTTTAATTTTCTGCAAACTTACTGTATCCCGTTCCAATTCGGCAAAGTTTTTAACTACGGCTACATTATTCCCGTTCGACACGATATTGACGACTTAAAAAATTTTGTCGCGGATATGAACAATTTGACTGCGGGCACCGATAAAAAAATTTATTTGCTGGCTAGCAGTACGCTGTATAATTACACCGTTATCGGGAAAATTTTTGTTCCGGAAAAACATAACGCCATGCCGAATCTTTTGGTCACTGCCGATGTTGACTTGCGGGACGGTTTCCCCGTGAAATTTTTTGACGCGGATTATGTTATCGTAGTCGAGCCAATTCAAACTCACCTGCTACCAAGAGACCAATCTGTCGTCGTGAAACCGGCAGAATTAATTTTAAATCCTTTGACGAGTTCCACAAATTTTAAGCAGATTAAAGAGTACACTTTTTATCCCGAATCTGACGGCATTTCCAGCGTAACGTTCAAGGTTTACGAAAAAATTTCTCCGTTCGATAAGTCTGACATTGACTTCGTGGAAAAAATTTTCGTCGAACTTTATCCCGACAAGGACGACTTGTTTAAAAATCGTTTTGAAAAATATAAACGAGAAAAATTTAAGGACTGATTTGATGAGCGATATTTTATACGCGGTTATTCCGTGCTACAACGAACAGGAAGTTTTACACGAAACTGCAAAACGACTTCGCGAAAAATTTTTAAATCTGATTGCGGCGGGCAACATTTCCAATAAAAGCCGCATTGTTTTTGTAAACGACGGCTCGAAGGATTCAACTTGGCAAATTATCTGCTCCCTGCACGCGCAGGACAAAATTTTTTCCGGCATAAATCTTTCCAGGAATCGCGGACACCAAAACGCGTTGCTTGCCGGATTGATGACGGTTAAAGATTGCGCAGACATGGTTGTTTCAATGGATGCCGACTTGCAGGACGATATTAACGCTGTGGACGAAATGGTTGCCAAATACAAGAACGGCTTTGACATTGTTTACGGCGTGAGGAGCAAGCGGGCGACTGATACTTTTTTTAAACGGTTCACGGCTGAAAGTTTTTACAAGCTGATAAAATTTTTGGGCGCAGATGTCGTAAACAACCATGCGGATTATCGTTTGATGAGCAAACGCGCTCTTGACGGGCTGGCAGAATTTGGCGAAGTGAATTTATTTCTGCGCGGGCTTGTCCCGATGATTGGTTATCCTTCGACAAAAGTTTATTATGAACGGGCGGAGCGTTTTGCTGGCGAGAGTAAATATCCGATGAAAAAAATGTTGTTCTTTGCATTTCAAGGAATAACTTCACTGACTGTCGAACCAATCCGCATGATTACGACTTTGGGCGTGACGATGAGTTCGATAAGTTTTCTGGTGATTCTTTGGACACTGTTTGAATATTTTTTTGGTGATACTGTTCGCGGCTGGGCGAGTATGCTGGCTTCGCTGTGGTTTATCGGCGGGCTGGTTCTCTTATCAATCGGGATTGTCGGCGAATACGTTGGAAAAATTTATTTGGAAACTAAAAAACGCCCACGCTTTATCGTGAGCGAATTTTTAAATGACTAGGAGGTGCTTTGATGTTTGATGATATTGGCGGCTTTTTGACGACGCTGATAGCCGGATTGCCGGGCATTGTAATAGCAATGGTTGTTCACGAATACGCGCACGCCAGGGTAGCTGACGCGCTGGGCGATTATACGCCGCGAATGCAGGGACGTTTGACGCTCAACCCCGCCGCGCATGTCGACCCGATTGGATTGCTCATGCTGTTTATCGTGCATTTCGGTTGGGCTAAACCTGTGCAAATAAATCCGATGAACTTCAGCAACCCGCGCCGCGATGATATTTTGGTATCGCTTGCCGGTCCCGCGTCGAATTTAATAACGTCGTTTATCGCGCTGATAATTTTAGTTTTAATGGCGAAAATAGATTTCCCCTTCTCGGAGGGCGTGCTCGTCGTTTTCAATCTGATAATCATCTACAATATAAACTTCGCGATTTTTAATATGTTGCCTATCCCGCCGCTCGACGGCTCGCACATTTTGAAACAACTGTTGCCTTATGAACTTTCGCGGGCATATGAACAACTAGAACGCTACAGCTTTATTTTCCTGTTGATAATTATCGCAACGCCGATTTTAAGTTATGTCTTTGTGCCGTTACAGAAGTTAATTTTCAGCTTGTTTAGGAGTATCGTTGGCATTTTGCTTTAAATAAAGGAGTGATTTTTTATGGGATTGATTCAAGCGGCATTGGCTTCAGCGGGCGGTGTGCTCGGCGACCAGTGGAAAGAGTTTTTTTACTGTGACAGCCTTTCACCGGAGATTTTAGTTGCAAAAGGTCACAGGCGCAAATCCAGTCGGTGGAGTTCCAACGACGGTGACGACAACATCATAACCAACGGCTCGAAAATTTCTGTCAACGACGGTCAGTGTATGATGATTGTTCAGCAGGGAAAAGTTATCGACTTTTGCGCGGACAGTGGTGAATATATTTACGATAAGTCAACCGAGCCTAGCCTTTTCAACAGCAAAAAAACTATCGCCGAAAACATTCAAGATATTTTCTTTGCCATGAAAGATCGTTTTGCTTTTGGCGGCGATACCGGACGCGACGAACGTATTTATTATTTCAACACCAAAGAAATTATCGGTAACAAATACGGCACGCCAACGCCCGTTCCCTTCCGCGTTGTTGACTACAATATCGGGCTTGACGTGGATATTGCGATTAAATGTTTCGGCTCCTACAGCTACAAAATCGTCAATCCGATTCTTTTCTATACAAACGTCTGCGGCAATGTCAAAGACGTTTATAACCGTTCGGAGATTGACGCGCAGTTGAAGACCGAGCTTTTAACGGCCCTGCAACCCGCCTTTGCAAAAATTTCTGAAATGGGTATCAGATATTCCGCTTTGCCCGCGCACACAATGGAAATTGCCGACGCCCTCAACGAAGTTTTAAGTAAAAAATGGGGCGACCTGCGCGGATTGCAAGTCGTGTCGTTCGGCGTGTCAAATGTCAGCGCGAGCGAAGAAGATGCCAACATGATTAAGGAAATGCAACGTAATGGCGCGTTAAGAAATCCGGCAATGGCGGCGGCTCACTTGACGGGCGCGCAGGCTTCGGCAATGCAAGCGGCGGCTCAAAATACGGCGGGCGCAATGACAGGCTTTATGGGCATGGGCATGGCGGCTCAAGCCGGCGGCGTCAACGCGGGTAATCTCTTCGCAATGGCTCAACAGCAACAGCAAGCGGCTCAACAAACTCAACAGCAAAAACCGCCAACGTGGAAATGTTCTGCTTGCGGGCACGACGGCAATCGCGGAAAATTCTGCGCGGAATGTGGCAAGCCTAAACCCGTCGTTGACGAGTGGCAATGCGAATGCGGCGCGGTCAACAAAGGTAAATTCTGCGCCGAATGTGGCAAGCCTAAACCCGTCAGCAACGAATGGCAATGCGAATGCGGCACGGTCAACAAAGGCAAATTCTGCGCCGAATGCGGCAAACCGCGCCCGTAAATTAATTTATGACCTACTTTCTTTCTGCGGCGAAAGAAAGTAGCAAAGAAAGCCGCGCCTGCGCG
>Ga0310697_10002232_pt1 | contig 20899 bp, 28 predicted proteins | sample 172DNAGHGlowgp2_FD_203883 | JGI IMG/M metagenome (GOLD analysis project Ga0310697, IMG submission 203883) | Sheep rumen microbial communities from Palmerston North, Manawatu-Wanganui, New Zealand - 1728 DNA GHGlow gp2 (v2) (version 2) | ecosystem: Host-associated > Mammals > Digestive system >... | reverse complement strand
GACGCCCTGAAGAAGCGTCACGAGTTCTTCGAGGCTCAGGGTTCCAAGCTCTCCGACCACGGTATCGAGGAGTTCTACGACGAGGACTATACCGACTCGCAGATTGAGACCATCTTCGAGAAGGCTATGCGCGGACAGCAGCTGTCGAACATGGAGATTCGCCAGTACAAGAACTGCTTCCTCACCGTGATGGCTGAGATGGATGCCGACGCAGGCTGGACCCAGCAGTTCCACTATGGCGCCATCCGCGACAACAATACCGCCATGTACAACCAGCTCGGTCCCGACACCGGCTTCGACTCTATCGGTGAGTTCAACACCGCCAAGGCCATGTCGAAGTTCCTGAACAAGCTGAACATGGAGGGCAAACTCACGCGTACCATATTATATACGCTGAATCCCTGCGCCAACGAGGTCATCGCCACGATGCTCGGCAACTTCCAGGGTGGCGAGCCCGGCAAGATCCAGTTCGGTTCAGGCTGGTGGTTCAACGACCAGATGGACGGCATGATCCGCCAGATGAACGCCCTCTCGGTGCTCGGCCTGCTCTCACGTTTCGTGGGAATGTTGACCGACAGCCGCTCGTTCCTCTCTTATCCGCGTCACGAGTATTTCCGCCGCATCCTCTGCAACCTGCTGGGCAACGACGTCGAGAAAGGCTTGCTGCCTGACGACCGCGAGCTCCTGGGCAAGATGGTCGAGGACATCTCTTATAACAACGCTCGCAACTATTTTAAGTTCTATTAAGCGAGGCAACCCCCTAAAACGCGTCTCCCGTCCTGTTTTTGCAGGGTGGGAGGCTTTTTTTTCGCTCTTTCTGCACGAATGTTAAAGAAAATGCTTACTTTTGCATCGCGAAACATAAAAAACTGTATATACGATATGAATAGAAAGCTTTTAATCTTATTCGTGAACCTGCTCTTCTGCTGCGTTTCCCTGTCTGCACAGGATGCCGAGAAGAGCGATCTGCAAAAGCGTGCCGAGGCCATCGATCCCAAGGAAAACATCGCCCTGGCACGTTCGTCATTCATCCATGCCTTCAACGATTATGCCAACAAGGGCAAAATCTATCAGGCCGTAGAGTGTGCTGCCAAGGCTACAGCGTTGTATTACAAGGAGAACTTCTACCAGGAAGCCTTCGACCTGTTGCGACGTGCCGACCAGGTGGTCGCTGCCAGCAGTCTCTCGCCCAGCCAGGCCGCTGCCTGTCACTACCTCACCACCAAGGAGCGTCTGCAGATGTACATCAAGATGCGCCGTGTCGATGGTGCCAAGGAACAGCTGAAGCAGCTGGAGAGTCACGCCGCTGCCGCCTCCAACGACGAGACGGCCAACGACCTGCTCTATACCAAGGCCGTCTATTACTACACGTTCGGCATGAATGCCCAGGGCAATGCCGTCTTCAAGGAGATGGCTGACAAGCTCACCGCCAGCAAGGAGTACGACAAGGTCGACGAGGTCTACCAGACGCTCATCGCCAACGGCCGCAAGTCGGGCAGCGCCAGCATGGTGGCCCAGTCCTACAGCAACTACATGGCTTGGAAGGACTCTACCAGCGCCATCAAGCATGCCGACGAAATCAAGGCCCTGAAGCAGCAAATTACGGATAACGAGGCCACTATTGCCGACAAGGACAGCTCGCTGACCACCCGCAGCGTCATCATCACCGGTCTGGCCATTCTCGCCGGCATCCTTGCCGCTGCACTCGTGCTCGGAGCCGTTATGTTGCTGCGTTACATCCTGCTCACCCGTCGTCAGCAGAAGAACATCCAGCTGGCCAACGAGAGCAACGCCCTCAAGGCCAAGTTCATCAGCAACATCGCCGCCCAGCTCGAACCGACCTTCCGCAAGCTCGACAGCCGTCAGCCCGAGGTACAGGCCCTGCTCGACTTCTCGAACCATATCCAGACGCTCTCCGAACTGGAGAACAGCACGGAGCCCGTTGAGACGGAGGACGTTCAGGTGCAGCAGTTCTGTGAGGACCTCATGGACCAGGTGCGCGACCAGGCGAAGAGCGACGTGACACTCGCAGTCAACGCCCCCAAAATGAGCGTGCCGATGAACCGCGAATACGTTGGTCACATCCTGCTCCACCTGCTGCAGAATGCCGTCGAATACACCCCCGAGGGCGGCAAGATTACCCTCGACTACAAGAAGCGCGGTCAGCACACCCACCAGTTCCTCGTTTCCGACACTGGCGAAGGCATCCCCGAGGAGAAGCGCGACGACCTCTTCAAGCCCTTCCTCGAGATTCGTGACCTCACCCAGGGCGACGGTCTCGGACTGCCTATCTGCAAGCAGATGGCCCTGCGCATGAATGGCGACCTCGACCTCGACCCCGCCTTCACCAAGGGCACCCGCTTCGTCCTCGAACTGCATACATAATCCCTGCAACATAACACAAAAAAGCCGGAAGCTTCGCGCCTCCGGCTCTTTTTTTAGACCGTCAACCATCAGACATCAGACATCGTACATCAGCCATCAATTGCCGTCGCCGATGTCGCCGTAGTCCGGGTCGGTCGTGCCGCCTCCGGTGTTACCACCGCCGTTGCCGCCGGTGTTCGTGCCGCCATTGTTGCCGCCACTGTTAGAACCGCCGTTGCTACCACTAGTCGTCTCGCCCTTGGCTGCGGCAATCTCAGCCTTGGTCTTGTCCGTGAAGCTGAATTTCACGTCCTTCTTCAGCTCCTCGCGGGTGAAATCGCCCGTCGACTGAGCCAGCAGCTTGATGGTCTTCACGGCGGCACCGGTCTTGGCGCCCTCCGCCAGATTGCCAATCGTGGCCAGCGCAACCTTGTCGTTCTGTGCGTCGTACAGGGTCTCCAGGGCGTTCGCCTCGACGGTGGCCTTGAAGATGGCCAGATTGTCGATCTTGACGGTGTTACCCATCAGCACCTGTTCGCGCACGCACTTCACGAAGTCGATGAGGATACCCGTGATCAGACCCTCCGAGAATGCCGTGTTGTGCTCCGCCATGTGGTGGGCCATGTCCTGCACGTTCAGCGACTGCTTGTAGTCAACTCGGGCGTAAAGCTTGCCCGCCTGCTCCGATTCTGAGGTCTCGGTAACCTTTGAAAGATACAGTTCAATCATAATGTTTTGTTGTGTTTTTTGTGGTATTAGAAACTTGTGCAGCCAGCTACATCGGGTGGCCGCCTCCCGCCTTAATTTCTATGGTACAAAGGTACGAAAAATATCTGAATTATGCAAATATTTTCGCAACTTTTTTCGTACTTTTTTAAAGAATCCTTATGGCAGGAATTCGTTATACTTTGTTACTTTTTCCAATTAATTGCAAAGAATTTGCAGAAAGTTTCGTATCTTTGCAGACGAAAATATAAATAGGAAATACAATTATGACTCAACTTACAGTTTCCGTCGAAGACGCTTCTATGCTCGACCAGATAAAGCAGGCCATCAGCCTATTACGTGGCGTGAATAGCGTCACGTTGAAGCGTCGTAGGAAGACCAGCATGGAGCGCGCCATTGAAGATATAGAACAGGGGCGCGTTTATAAGTACGATAGTCTGGACGACCTGATAAAGGAGATTGAGGGATGACAAAGTACGAACTGCACATCACCGGTGAGTGCAAGCAGAACCTGAAACTCTGCAAGAAGCGTGGCCTGCCGATGCAGGAATTATGGGACGTCGTGGCCAAATTGCTGCGCGGCGAGAAACTCGACGAGAAGTATCAGGCTCACCAACTGCACGGCAACCGTAAGGGGCAGTGGGAGTGTCACATCCAGCCTGACTGGCTACTTGTTTGGGAACAAAATGAAACAGAGCTCATTCTTCTATTGGTAAATACAGGCACACATTCCGACCTTTTCGGAAAGAACAAACGATAACCACCAACCACTTAACCGACACGGAGGCTTTAGACAACATATCCGACTTAGAGAGTAACGATTAAAAAAAATAAACGAATCCTATGGTGGGAATTCGTTATACTTTGTTACTTTTTCCAATTAATTGCAAAGAATTTGCGAAAAGTTTCGTGTCTTTGCAGCCAAGTATACAAATAACAGGAAGATTGTGTTATATGTAAAACATGTTGTCACCTTGGGTGGATAATGTGTGTGTCGATTAGCAGGGGTAATAACCTGCCATTATTTTGTGATAACGGCAGGTTATTTACGCTAAATGGCAGGTTATGGTACGGCGAGGGTGGAGATGGTGGATTTGTTTTCTTAGGGTTTGAAAAAAAAATCCCTAAATACCCTGTAGAAATGTGCAAGGGAATTAAGGATTTATTTTTAGTATTATATAGAAATCTAATCCACCATCTCCACCCTCTTTGGGTGATTTCAGAATGTGTCGGGTACAAAGAGCTTGCTGTCCTCCTTGTTTTCGCGGTCGTGCTGGTCGTAGTCGACTTTGGCCACCAGGTACTTGTTAACACCTCGTATGGTCTTGCTTTCATATCCCAGTTTCTTCATTGCCTTGCCTATTGAATAGGAATTATACTCGCGACCGCGGAAGCCTTTGAAGCTGAGTTCGCGCATGATGTCGCCGGCTGAGAGGGATTCTGCGTTGTCGAGGGTGTCGGGCAGTTTGAGGAAGGTGAGTATGGCTTCCTCGCAGTCGTTGGGTTCCTCGAAGCGGCGGTTGTGCTCGGTGATGAGCTGGCTTTCGTCGTGGGTGGGCTTGGGCTGAAAACCATGGTCGAGCAGGTAGAGTGCCTGGGCGTAGGCTCCCTCGTAGGGCAAGGGGAAGGCGTCGAGGTCAACAGTGTCCTTGAGGTCTATGACGAGATAGCGTCGTGTGCCCTCGGTGCTGCGGATGAAGTTGTCCTCGTTGGTGGTGGCAATGAGCGATGCACGGCGTTCCCTGAGTTCGCGGAAGCGGGCGTAGGAGTCGCGCACGTTCGAGCGGCTGCTGGTGACGATGTACTTGAAGGCCTCGTTCTTCTGGTTGGAGCCGAAGGAGATTTCGTCGAAGAGGATGAGGGGCGTCTCGGAGAGCGAGATGATGAAGTCTTTATCGATGCGCTCCGAGGGTCCCACCTCGAGTCGGTAGTCGCTGAGTTCGGGTGGCAGGATGTGGCGCACGAAGTAGGTCTTGCCGATGTGCTGCAGGCCCTTGAAGATGGGCATCTGAGGGTTCTCGCTGATGCGTCCGAGCATGAGTGCCACCATGCCCACATGCCACTTCTTGAGCATCTGGTCGTAGAAAGGCTCGTTGTCGGGGTCGCCAAACTCCAGATGGCCTACGTAGAAGTCGCCCAGGTAGTCGGGGTCGGTGTCGGGGTTCCATGGTTTCAGGCCTTCGAGCCACTCGCGGCAGGCATCGTAGTCGGGACAGAAGTCGCGGCTGAAGATGAGCGACTTGACGTCACCGGCACTGACCTTCAGCCCCTGAGCCTTCAGCCGGCAGTAGTAGGTGTCGAGGTCGCGGTCCTGAACGGGTCGCCACGGCTGTCCCTGTTCGCGCACCTCAGGACGCTGGCGCCATACGTTGAAGCGCCACTGGGCCTGGGTGGTCAGTGCGTCGCGCATCTGCTGGATGCGGTTCTGCTGTTCCTCCTTGCGCTGGCCTTCCGTCTTCTTGCGGCGGCCGCGGGGCAGCGAGACGTCGATGCCAGCATCCTTGGCCAGCTGGATGAGCGAGGCCAGACGGACGTCGCCACGGCCGGTGTGCAGACAGTTGTCGAACTTCTCGTCGCACTCCTCGCGCTTGTAGCCGGCGTACTGGCTGCAGATGGTGTGGTAGGCCTCGCGGGCCGCTTCGCCAACGCTGGCACAGGCCAGAGTGACGGTGATCCAGTCTTTGTACTCACGGGTGATGTCGATACCGCTCTCAGCGATTCGACGGGCTACGAGCTCCAGATGTTCGAGTTCGGAATAGGAATTGCTGCTGTTCATGATTTAAAGATATTTGGGGTTAATAAAACAATCGGGGTCATAGGGCAGGAAACAGGCGCGGCTGACGTCGGAGCCAGACTTGTCGGGGTCGATGCCGTGGTGGAAACACAGGTGGTTGCGCAGGGCGTTGTATTGCTCCTGGTAGCTCAGTCCGTCGGTCCACGAAGGCAGGGTGACCACCCACTTCACGCCGAGGCCCTTGGGCGATATGAAGCACAGTTCGGTGTCGATGCATGGGTCGCTGATGAGTCGTCGCTTGACGTCCTCTGCCTGCTCTGTGGTGTCAAGGTCGTCAATGTCCAACACCATGTATGGCGAGCGCAGCAGGAGCCCTCGCGCATTACGGTAGGAGAAGGTGCCGGCGAAGAGTGCCGTCTCGAAGTTCAGTTTCTTGTAGTCGCCCAGCTCGTCCTTCGACGCATGGCCCATCATCTGGCGCAATGTCTGGGTTGCCGTGCCGCCGCACCACTGGCTGGTGACGTACTGATAGATCCACGGAATGTCCTGGTTCTGCTGCGGTTTTGTGGCCAGCACCGCCTGGCCGTCCTTGTTACGGTATCCTCTCGGGAATATCGAGAATCGGGGGTTGCATGTCGGGGTCATAAACTATTAATGTTAATTAAAAATTGACTGCGGACGGGGTCATTATTTGGCGGATTAGGCAAAATACACTAACTTTGCAACCGCTTTAAAGACCATTCCGCGATGGCTTTTTGAAGAAGAGACCGGCCTCCGTCGTACGTTAACACTAGAAGGCCAGTCCCGTGTGCGGCCCACCATATTACACTTAATATGGGGGCCTTTATTTCAGGTATTGATTATTATGTCATCATTCTTTTCTTTGCGTTTGTTAATTCGAGGCTTCATATAATACACATGACCCTGCAGGTCAGCATCGAGAGTGGACTGGCGGACCAGGTCGAACATGATGTTGTTGTTCTCGTAGTCGTAAGCCAGCGCATCGAACAATTGTCGGGTAGGCACATAATAGTAGCCACTCGATAGTTTTATAGGAAAGGCGTCCTCGCTATCCTCATTTATAATAATAAGGTATAGAGCATTCTTTTCGTCGTCTTTCGCAAACTTTGCAAACTTTCCGGACGGAAAACCCAATACATTGGCCGTCTCTTCGGTAAATCCAAGCCTGCCAGAGGCCTGGATCGTCGCTTTTAGTTTTGTTGCGAATTGCTTTGCACTTAAAATAGTTATTGCCATACGATTTATATTTTGCCTGCAAAGTTAATAAATATTTGTAGAACTCCCAAATATATTCCTGGAAATTCTTTAATCACGGGCTGTTTTAATAAAAATTAATAGATACAGCCAGTTTCAACGTGCCACAAAGAGACAAAAAAGAAAAAGAAAAGGAAATGAAAAGAAAATAATAGAAATCTGCTTTATACCAATAAACCAAAAACCATCGTCGAAATCTTTTCGCCCGAAGCGATTTTCTCCCCTTTAACATTATTTAGGGGGGTGGTAACACGCTTTAACAAAATTATTTGTACCTTTGCAGACAATAGCGCGCGAGACTGCTCAAGCAATTTTTTACTGCGACTAAACAAGATTCAGTATATTACTAACATTTTAAATTAAACAAACATGAAGAAAAAAGAGTATGAAAGGCCGACGATGCAGGTCGTCCAGTTGCAACAACAGCAGCACCTGCTGGCAGGTAGTGTAGACCCGCTTGATCCGTTCACCCCCGGCGGCGACCCGCTCAACCCTGAACCATGAACATGTTGAACCCTAAAAACAGAAAGAAGACAATGAAGACATTCAGACTATTCAGCATGGCTGCCCTGGCCCTCGCGATGGCCGCTTGCAGCAGCGAAGACAACGAGATTCTGCAGAACACCCAGCAGCCGGGCACGATGCACTTCACAGCCACCATCGCGGCTCCCAGCGGCGATGCCACCACACGTACGGTATATACCGAGGTCGGCAAAACAATCAACGTGACATGGGAAGTGGACGACGAGATTGCCCTGGTACATAACGGAGTGGTGGACGTTGCCAAGGTAACGGCCGTCGACGGTTCCGGCAATGCAACCATCGAGGCTACCATTACCGACAGTCCTGCGGATAATGATGACGTTTACCTGGCTTATCCCGCCGATGCCGTGTTTTCCGCTACACCCTATAAAACGTTCCACTTTACTCCTCATCCTGACATCTTTGACAAAGTGAAAAACTACCAGGATGGTACGCTGGCGTATATCCAGAATAACCTTGACTTACGCACGGGCGACGGCAAACTGGCTGTCGACGGCGACAAAGTCACGCTCAAAGAAAGCGTGTCAGTCTCCAGCCTCATCTGCATTTGGAAACTGACGCTGCAGGACGAGTCCTCTAACCCCCTCTCTGCCTCCCAACTGACGTTCAAGAATGAAACTTACACCCTGGCTAAGGCAACGAGCGCAGCGAAGAACGAGTATTACCTCTGCGTGGTTCCAGGTTATATTCCTGCCCCCGCGGGCACCTACTCTTTCGAGGCTACCGTTGGCGGCGACACCTATACCTTCTCGAAGACGGACTTATACCTCAACGCAGGCAAGTACTACCAGAGCACGGTGACGATGGCGAAGTCCACCGACCTCAGTACTATTTCAAGCGACTACGAGGTGAAGAATGGTGAAGTATTGACGGGTACGCTGGGCAGCAATGTGAAAATCAGCATCGCCGCCGGCGCCACCGTCACGCTGAAGGACGTGGACATCAATGGCAGCGGCACATGGAAAAGTGGTGAGTACGCCGGCATCACCTGCGCGGGCAACGCCACCATCATCCTGGAAGGCACAAACTCGGTGAAGGGCTTCGATGAAGACTATCCCGGCATCTACGTGCCTTCTGGCAACACGCTCATCATCCAGGGCACCGGCTCGCTCAATGTCAGCAGCAATGGCATTGGTGCTGCCGGCATCGGTGGAGGCGAAGATGGTGCCTGCGGCAACATCGTCATCAGCGGTGGCACCATCACGGCCACGGGCGGCGAGGGTGCTGCCGGCATCGGTAGTGGTCAATCATATGATGAAAACGCCTCCTGTGGCAACATTACTATCAGCGGTGGCACCATCAAGGCCACGGGCGGCGAGGATGCTGCCGGCATCGGCAGTGGCCGAGGCTATATCACCTCTGGTGTCGACAGACCTTCCACCTGCGGCGCCATCACCATCACCAGCGGCGTGACCAGCGTGAAAGCCACGGCGGGCAGCGGTGCCAACAGCATCGGTGCGGGCTATAAAAGCACCTGCGGCACGGTGACCATCGGCGGCACGGAGTATTGGGACGGCTCTGATTATAAAAATGGTGGTGACACCTATCTCACGACAAGTCAGCTTACCTATCCTGCTGCGCCTTAAAGGGTAGATCACGGGACGGTTCTCTGATCTGTTTTAAAGATAAAACCAGGAAACGGAAGTCCGCGCGGCTTCCGTTTTTTTCGTCCGAGACCCTCTCTTTTCCCCCTATAGGGGGAAGAAGGATAAAAAAAATAGGGGAAAATTTGCCCTTTAGGCGAATTTTGTCACGACTCAGCAAACGAAATGCAAGCATTTCTTTGCGTTCGCTGCTCCAAAATTTGGAAATCTGAAAAATAATTCCTAAATTTGCAGCGTGAAATGAAAAAATGTGGCTATGGAAGAGAATAAGAATGATATCGAATTAGAGGGGATGATGGCTCAAGAACCATCGTTGGCCGAGATGCCTCTTACAGAGCTGAAAGAGGTTGATTACACGTTTGGTAATCGTGACTTTGGCTATCCTCACACCCTCGAGGAATTGGATGCCGCACTTGACCGGGCCGATGCTCAGCGCAACGATCCGTCGAAATGGGTGTCGTCGATAGAGTTCCATACCCGTCTTGAACAAAAATATCCATGGCTAAGATAGTTTGGGACGAGTTGGCATCAAGACAACTTGAATCACATCTTGACTACGCATTAGAGGAGTTTGGGCAGAAGTGTGTGCGTAACTGGTATCGTGACATTCTGCGTATAGAGTCCCGCATGACTCTTCAGCCTTTATCTTACCCCAAAGTGCCTTTTTTGGAACATCGGGATAAGACGTATCGTGGCGCTACCATCATGACAAACTTTCAGCTAATCCATTATTATGACGCAGATGCCGATACCGTATTCATTGATGCCATTTGGGATATGCGCATGCAACCAGTAAAGCTGGATGAGATGATAAAGTAAAATACGGTTTTTATTGAAAAATAATCGGGAAAACATTTGGTTTTCTCGATATTTTTTTGTAACTTTGTACTCACAAGCATGGAGTTGTGAGTACGAGTGAAGGCTGCGGCTCGGAAAAGCCTGAGCAAGCTCAATTTTCACTCACCTTGCACTTCACTTGTAATGTGAAATTAACCCTATTTATTAACATTTAAAACACACAACGCTATGAACAAAACAGTAAAAACAGTACTCAAGGTCCTCGGTTACATCATCGCTGCCCTCCTCGGCGCAGCCGGCGAAGCCGTGATGATGTAAAAGACGAACACGAATCTCACAAATCTTACGAATAATCCAAGTACAGAAAAAATTCGTGTAATTCGAGAGATTCGTGTTCAAAAAAATTTTGCGTTCAACGACACTATGGAAAACACACGATTTAAAATCTCTCAGTATGCCTGTGCGGTGCTGCTCATCATGAGCAGCATTGCGCTGGTTGCGTATCAGGTCATTATGATCGACGACGTTTCGAACGGTCTGCTGGTCTACGTGGCCCAAGCCTTCCTGCTCGTCGCCAGCATCTTCGGCCTCGACTATTATGTTAAACTCATCACCAAGAAAATCAATGGAAAACATCAAGCTCAGTAATCATTTCACGTTGGCAGAATTCTGCAACCTCAGTAAGTACCCCGACAACCTGCCTACGCCGCAGGTCGTGTTCAACCTGAAATACGGTTGCCAGTATGTCAGGATAGGATATTATAAGTAACAAAAGTGCACAACGGAACCGACCCCGTTGTGCATTATTTTTATGTTAATAAACCAAAATTCATCGTCGAAATCTTTTCGTCTGAAACTATTTTCTTCTTTTTAACATTATTTAGGGGGGGCTAACACGCTTTAACAAAATTATTTGTACCTTTGCAATTTGAATGTTGCGAGACTGCTCACGCAGTTTTGTCACCGTGTTTTTACGGAAAATGATAAGACATTATTCAATATTACTAACATTTTAAATTAAACAAGTATGAAGAAAAAAGAGTATGAAAGACCGACGATGCAGGTCGTCCAGTTGAAACAACAGCCGCACCTGCTGCAGGCCAGCGGCCAAGCCGACGTTCAGGACTACAACTGGAACGAAGAAGAAACAGAGTAACAAACCCACTAAAACGATGAAAGCAATTATGAAGACAACGAAATATTTTCTGAGTATGGCTGCCCTCGCATTGGTGGGCGCAATGACCGTAAGCTGCTCCAGCGACGACAACTTTATCGACCAGCCGCAGCAGCCCGAGACTAAGAACAACGTAGTAACCCTGACCACCACCGTGGGCCTGGACGGCGGCGCCGGAACAACCCGCGCGCTGACCAGTACGGGCGTGAAGACCTTTGCTGTGGGCGAGAAGATGGCGCTCCGTTACAAGAACAAGAAGGGTGATTGGGTGAAGGCGGTGAGCAATGCGCTGGAGCCAGGAGATATTGCCGACGGAAGCAAGTCTGCCACGTTCACTTTCACGCTGGACAACCCCGACAAGACGCAGAACGTGGACTACATCTACCCAGCAGCGATAGTTAACCAATCCGGCAACGTGGACGAGGCCGCCCTCTTCGGGAGTCAGGACGGTACGCTCAATAAAATCGCAAGCACATTCGACTACAGCAGGAAGGTAAGCGCATGGGACGGCGAAAACCTGCCCTCGCTGACGCTGGAGAACCAGCTGGCCATCCTCGCCATCACACTGAAGAACGCTGACGGTAGCAGCGACATCACCAGCAGCATCACGGGCCTGACCCTGAGCGACGGCACCAAAACCTACAACGTCACGCCCTCGGCAGCTGAAGGCCCCATCTACGTCGCCATCTACCCCACAGCGTCGGCCACCATCACGGTTACCGCCACCGACGGCACGAAGAACTACGCCAAGACACTGTTCGGCAAGACCTACGCAAAAGGCAACGGCTACCCGGTGAGATGGAAGATGGCGAAGGTGGTGGCCTATTCATCTGAAATGAACGTGCCTGCCGGAGACCACTGGTACATTGGCGGTTCAGGCGAACACAATATCACCATCGGCGAGGGTGCCACGGTGACAATCGGCAGCTCGTTGCTAATGCAAAACGCATCAATCATATGCAGCGGCAACGCTACCATCATTCTGGCCGACGGAACCACTACCAATATTTTTAACGGCCGCATCAAGGCCGGTTCTGAGGGCACTACGCTCACCATAAAGGGCAACACCGGTGAGCTGAACATCCAAGATGGAATTTCTTCAGGCGCTGCCATTGGTGCCTCAGATGGCGCTGCGTGTGGCAATATCGAGATTCAGGGCGGCGTCATCACGGCCACGGGAGTACAGGGTGCTGGAATAGGTGCGTCGTCCAACGCTAAGTGCGGCAACATCACCATCAGTGGCGGCACCGTCACGGCAACCGGTAGCAATGGTGCGGGAATAGGTGCGTCCAACGCTGAGTGCGGCCACATCACCATCAGTGGCGGCACCGTCACGGCAACCGGTGGCGATGCTGGTGCCGGCATCGGTAGTGGCTCCTCAGACACCGGCTGGTGCGGCAATATCACCATCAGCGGTGGCACCGTCATAGCAACCGGTGGACCTATGTCAGCCGGCATCGGAACAGGCGAAGAAAATGGCTGCGGCGACATCACCATCAGAAGCACCGTTACCAGCGTGACGGCCACGAAGGGCTCTGGTGCTGAGGCAAGTATAGGCGCAGCAAACGATTATGATGCGCAGTGCGGCACGGTGACCATCGAGGACCCGTCGAAAGTGACGCAGAACTAATCCTCCTCACAGGGGGGGCAGCCCTCCCCTGTGAGCTTCCCCGAGCTTGGGGAAACACTGTGCTCACGCGGGGGCAGTCCCCTTGTGAGACGAAAACTAAACACAATTCATTATATTACTAATATTTTAAATTAAACAAACATGAAGAAAAAAGAGTATGAAAGGCCGACGATGCAGGTCGTCCAGTTAAAACAACAGCCGCAACTGCTGGCTGGTAGTGATGTGAGTGCCACAATGGAGGGGACGTTTACGGAGGAGGATATCTGATGTCCCGCAGCCATCCGAGTATTAACAACTAAAAAAAGAAGAAGAACAATGAAAACAATGAATATCTTCAAGACTTTGGCACTGGCTATGCTGATGCCAACGATGCTGCTGACCACTGCTTGCAGCAGCGAGGACGATTTAGTCAACAACACCGCGAACACTGAGAACACGATAAATAAAGGCTACGCCCTTCCCGTCACCGTGAACGTTACCCGTGAGGGCGACGCCACCACTCGAGCCACCTATACCGACAACGGCGATGGGACTGGTTCACTCGGCTTCAGCACGGGCGACAAGCTGTTCGTGACGGGTAACCATGCCGAAGCAGGCGTGTTTGCCGGCACGCTGGATTATGACGCTGTTTCTGGAAAGTTCAGCGGCACCGTGACAACCAAAAATGAATACCCCGGCACTATCGATGACCTTATGGCAAGTGCTTATGCTGTCTTGCTGCCTGCCGGATATGAAAGCTATGGATTCAATTCTATCGTAGGAAACGGCTATGAAGCTACGATTAGACATTACTTAAATAAGGCTTTTGCCCTCACGAAGGCTGCTGCCGTGGAGCAGTTCAGCGTTGAGCGTGCATTCTCATATAGCAGCTGCTTCGCCCTTGAGCCCGCGAATGCCATCGCCAGCTTCACCATCAGCGGACTGACGGCAAACAAGGAAGTCGCAGTAAGTTTTGATACAGGCATGACAGGTGTTATCAGCGGAAATGTAACGACCAGTGCCACTGGCGTTGCAACCTTTGCCATAGGCTTGGATGCAGGTCGTAAATTAGAGGATTGCACCCTGACGGTGGACGGCAACAACATCGCGATGCCAACGAAGACAACCGAGGCAGGCCACATCTACAACATCAGCAGGAGCGTGGCGCCAGCTGCAACCGACCTCTCAACAATCAATGCAAACTATACCGCCAGCAACGGTGAAACCCTCACTGGTACACTAGCCTCTAACGTGAAGATTTCCATTGCCGACGGTGCTACGGTGACACTTAATAATGTGACCATCAACGGCGTGAACGACAGCAACTACGAGTGGGCCGGCATCACTTGTCTTGGCGATGCCACCATTATCCTCAGCGGTACGAATACAGTGAAGGGATTCTATCAGGATTATCCTGGCATCCAGGCTGCTGCTGGCAAGACGCTCATCATCAATGGCACAGGTTCTCTCACGGCCAGCAGCTACGGCTGGGGTGCCGGCATCGGTGGCGGAAGTGGAAGTGGTGCTGCTTGCGGCAATATTGAGATCCAGGGCGGCACAATCACCGCAACTAGTGGAGAATATGGTGCCGGCATCGGTGGCGGAAACAACTCTAGTTGGGGCAATATTACCATCAGCGGTGGAACCGTCACTGCTACAGGCGGATATCGTGGTGCTGGCATCGGTGGCGGTAGAAAAAGTTCTATTGGGAGTGTCTCCTGTGGTAATATTCTCATCAGCGGTGGAACCGTCACTGCTACAGGCGGTGAAGAAGCGGCCGGTATTGGCGGAGGTAGAGGTTACAATAGCGGTACATTTAGCAGTTGCGGCACCATCACTATTACTACAGGCGTAACCAAAGTGACTGCTACAAAAGGAAGTGGTGCTCCCAACAGTATCGGCGCAGGCAATTTAGGCACTTGCGGCACAGTAACCATCGGCGGCGTGGAGGGTGCTATCACCGATAGCCCGTACACCTATCAGCCGTAATAATCCCTCTCGCCCCGCATCGGAGCACACCGCAATGGTGCGGGCGTAGATCACGGGACGGGTAGATCACGGGACGGTTCTTTGATCTGTTCCAAAAGATAAAACCAGGAAACGGAAGTCGGCAATCGCGGCTTCCGTTTTTTTCGTCCGAGACCCTCTCTTATCCCCCTGTGTAGGGGGAAGAAGGATAAAAAAAATAGATCACGGGACGGTTCTCTGATCTGTTTTAAAGATAAAACCAGGAAACGGAAGTCCGCGCGGCTTCCGTTTTTTCGTCCGAGACCCTCTCTTGATCATGGGGTCGGTTCCTCTGATCACTTTTTAAAGAATAAAAACAGAGAAACGGAAGTCAATCGCGGCTTCCGTTTTTTCGTGTGGCTGGCGAATCATCCTCTTTCGGGCTAAATTATCGTTTGTGCCCAGTTTGGAATTTCTTCGGTATAGCGTTTAAAGAGTTCTCCGTCAATTGTACGATATAACAAGCGAGGGAGTTGATCATCAATGGAGTTGTCGTATACATAAGCACGATCTACGAAGGCAATAGCTTCCTCCGCATTCAGAAGAGACTTATAGTATCTGGAAATAACCTTTGAAATAGGTACTTCGTGTCCGCCATTAAGATAACGTTGAGTGATGCGAGCTACGTTTATTGAAGGATCAGATGTGCAGACATAGAAGAACCGGATAAAGAAGCCAGCCTCCTTAGCTTTTTTAAGAAATTCCAGTTTCTCGGGAGAAGAGAATACCGTCTCGAATACAAAGTCGCGACCTTGCTCTAAGCATTCATATCGCATCTGTGTAGCTTTTTCTGCTGCTTTTAATACTGCCTCAGGTGAATTCCAGTCGCCAAACATCTCCTGAGCTATGTTATCAGGATTGATATACAGACTATCGGCAGCCCATTCATTGTTAAGCAATTGAATGGTGGTTGTGGTTTTGCCTGAGCCATTAGGGCCTGCAACTACACATAATGTAGGACGGCGGTTAGTCATTAAGTATCTTCTTTCGTTGAGAACGTCGGGCTTTTATGATGCGAACTACTTCCGAAAAACGTCTCTGTTTCTCGGCTTTTGCCTTGGCTGTTGATTCGCGTGCTGCCATAGCCACATCTTCCATCAGAGCCTGCAACATTTCGTCGGTAGGCTCTTCCATAGAAGTCAGACGATATTTCTTATGTACCTCAGTCATATTTACCTGTATTTGGGTGCAAAGATACAAAGTATATTTGAAAGTTCCAAATAATATTGAAAAAATGTCATGATTACGAGGTCGTTCCTCTGCAAGCAGAGTGTGGCGATGCAAACAATCCTTTTGTGAACTTTTTAAAGAATAAAAACAGAGAAACGGAAGTCACTTCAGTGCGGCTTCCGTTTTTTCGTCCGAGACCCTCTCTTATCCCCCTGTTTAGGGGGAGGAAGGATAAAAAAGTGGGGGAAATATTTGGTATTTTGCTCACTTATTCGTATCTTTCACCTATGGTGAAGATAGGCTGCATTTCGGAAATAAAAGAAAAAAATCGACTTTTTCTTTGTATTTCACTCAATTTGCACTATCTTTGCAGCGTGAAATCAAACAATAATTGTCATGACAACCGTTGAACTCAGATCATCCATCGTGGCAGACCTCGACCAGATGAGCGTCGAGATGCTGGAGAACGTGCAGCACTATGTGCGCCGTCTGCGCCGTCATGCCCGAACTGTCAACAAGGCCGCCGCCAAAGAAGAAGTCCCAGACATAGTGCTTAGTCTGCTTGGGGCTGGAACCCCCGTGGCCGCCGACGATTTGAACGCTCGCAAAGCCTACAATGGCAACTCATCGTCTCACCGATGACTTATTCCACTGCATCTTTTCTCCTGCGCAAGCATGGCTCCGAGGGTGTGCGCAATCTGTTGTCTAATTTTCGCCAACTCTCCCGTGTCGCTACGACCAGCGAGCGTACCGTTGATGACTCCTTGGCCTCGCAATTCCAGGACTTCGAAGATGCCCTACAATATTACACAGCCTTGAAAGCTAAGGCCGATGTCATTATTACACGTAACGGTAAGGATTTCACGGCATCGAAGCTCCCCGTGATGACAGCAACAGAATATCTTGCGACATTAGCGTGATCGCAGGGATTTTTAATAATCATTTTTTATTGAAAAAAATCGGGGAAACATTTGGTTTTCTCGATATTTTTTTGTAACTTCGCAGTGTGAAATTAACCCTATTTATTAACATTTTAAACACACAGAATTATGAACAAAACATGGAAGACAATCCTTCAGATTGCAGGTTACATTATCGCCGCCCTCCTCGGCGCAGCAGGCGAAGCCGTGATGATGTAAGATGGCAGATGTATGATGTAAGATGTAATCTAATTACTATGGAAAACACGCGCTTTAAAATCTCTCAGTACGCCTGTGCGGTGCTGCTCATCGTGAGCAGCATTGCGCTGGTTGCGTATCAGGTCATCATGATCGACGACGTGTCGAACGGACTGCTGGTCTATGTCGCACAGGCCTTCCTGCTCGTCGCCAGCATCTTCGGCCTCGACTATTATGTAAAACTCATCACACGAAAAATCAATGGAAAGCACACAACTCAATGACATTCGACTGTCTCAGCATTTTCAGCTGACGGAATTCCTCAATTTGGAGAAGTATCCCGACAACCTGCCTACCGTGCAGGTTTTGTTTAACCTGAAGTACGGTTGCCAGTACCTGTTGGAGCCTGCCCGCCGCGTTGTTGGCCCCATCATCGTCAATAGCGGCTTCCGCAACCCTCGCGTTAACGCTCTCGTCGGAGGCGTCAAGAACTCTCAGCACATATTGGGCCAAGCTGCCGACATCCGCCCCAAAGACCCTGCTCAGTTCCAGCGCTTGGTCAACTTCCTCCGCGCCTGCCCGTACACCGACCAGCTGCTGACTGGCCCCGGCTGGCTCCACATATCGTGGGAACCCTTCGCCGAACCCCGCCACTTCGTCAGGATTGGGTACTACAAGTGAAAAGGATGTACCAGGTTCCTGACACATTATTTGGTCATGTCTGGAGAAATCGAAACGGAAAAGGTTCCAAGAAAATGCGCCACCGCGTCCTCGAAATGTATCTGCGTAACATTTTTTAGGATCAAGGGACCCCTGATCCGCGAGTAAGAAGTATATTTTGACCAAAGAAAAACTCGTTATTCTTTGGTTCTTTGCTCACTTATTCGTAACTTTGCAGTCAAATAATAAACTGCCATTATGATAAGATTATCTTCGGGTGGGATTAAACTAAAAGCGTAATAATATAGAGAGAACGGAATGAAAAAGATTATAATGATGATGTTTGCCGTTGTGGCAATTACATCTTGTGGGAATAAGACGAAGGTGAGCACCAATCGTCCAAACAGTGCTGCATCGGACGCCGAAAGCACTGTAGTAAATGAAGTGCCTGACACGCTGAACACCGTCGAGGCTGTCGTGAAACAAGTGGATGCCGTCTATGCCTACTGGAACGAACTGCGGCAGCACTATGACGAGAACAAACCCTCGATAGACGAGCTTTTCGGCAGCAAGGAATGGCAACGGGTAAGTAACGAAGTGGCAGCCATCGACCGTGAGTGCGAGTGTGGCGGATTCTTTGACTTCGGTGATGAAGGACCGTTGGACCCTTGGACATACGATTGTTACGAGGGTACTGTCAGTGCCGACAGTATTCAGGTCAAGATGCAGCCTGACGGCACGGCTGAAGTCAGGTTCCTGGTGAAGGATGCTGTCACCATCAAGGGCGTTCCCATGCGCTGGCTGATGCAGGTGGAAGATGGGCAATGGAAAGTCGCTAACATCTTCTTCGAGAAAGATGACAACTTAGATATTCTGATGAATATGCGTGCCTACGTAGACAACGCAGCCACCACTGGCGAATGACGTTAACGATGATCATGGGGTCGGTTCCTCTGATCTTTTTTAAAGAATAAACCAGGAAACGGAAGTCGTCAATCGCGGCTTCCGTTTTTTTGTCCGAGACCCTCTCTTATCCCCCTGTTTAGGGGGAGGAAGGATAAAAAAGTGTGGGAAATATTTGGTATTTTGCTCACTTATTCGTATCTTTCACCTATGGTGAAGATAGGCTGCATTTCGGAAATAAAAGAAAAAAATCGACTTTTTCTTTGTATTTCACTCAATTTGCACTATCTTTGCAGCGTGAAATCAAACAATAATTGTCATGACAACCGTTGAACTCAGATCATCCATCGTGGCAGACCTCGACCAGATGAGCGTCGAGATGCTGGAGAACGTGCAGCACTATGTGCGCCGTCTGCGCCGTCATGCCCGTCCTACCAGAAGACCTTCTGCAACAAAGGCCGAAGTTACGGCGGAGACGGAAGAATTCACCCCGAGGGTGATGCGCTTCAAGCGAGGCAACCCCTGGTATGCCACCGACGAGGAGGTGGATCGCTTGCGTTACGAATACCTAACTGAGAAATTCAAATGAAGCGCGTATTCGTTGACGCAAACATCGTCATAGACCTGCTCTGCGAGCGCTATCCTTGGTTCCCCCAAGTGATGCGCATCTTCAACATGGGCGATCGCGGACAAATAGAACTCTACTGCTCGTCGCTATCGCTCGGTACCGCCAGCTATCTGATGGAGGCACGCAAAATGAGCCCACAAGACATCTTCGAGGGCATCGACCTGCTCTGCCAGATGTGTACACCGACCGTAGTGGATGCTTCGGTTGTGAGACAGGCACTTGACTCCGATTTCACCGACTTCGAGGACGCCCTGCAGCACTTCTCTGCCAAGACCGTTGATGCTGACTGCATCGTGACGCGCAACAAGAAGGACTTCGGAACATCCGAAATCCCCGTTTATGAGCTAGAGGAATTCATGGCATTGTTGGATAGCAACAAATAATCCTAAGGCCCTTTGGCGTTCGAAGAAAAAGTTGCCAAAAGCATTGAAAATAATCGGGGAAACATTTGGTTTTCTCGATATTTTTTTGTAACTTCGCAGTGTGAAATTAACCCTATTTATTAACATTTTAAACACACAGAATTATGAACAAAACATGGAAGACAATCCTTCAGATTGCAGGTTACATTATCAGCGCCCTGTTGGGTGCCTACGGTGAATCGGCGATGATGTAAAACACTAAAAACGCTATGGAAAACACACACTTTAAAATCTCTCAGTATGCCTGTGCGGTGCTGCTCATCGTGAGCAGCATTGCATTGGTTTCTTATCAAGTCATCATGATCGACGACGTGTCGAACGGTCTGCTGGTCTATGTCGCTCAGGCCTTCCTGCTCGTCGCCAGCATCTTCGGCCTCGACTATTATGTAAAACTCATCACCAAGAAAATCAATGGAAAGAAAACCACGAATTTCTCTGACTAGCAGAGTGTGGCGTTGCAATCACGAATTAAACGAATTGACTTATGGAAAACACACAGCTCAATGACATTCGACTCACTCCTCATTTTATGCTGAGCGAATTTCTCAACCTAGGGAAGCACCCCGACAACCTGCCAACGCCGCAGGTGTTGTTTAACCTGAAGTACGGTTGCCAGTATCTACTGGAACCCGCACGCCGCGAGGTGGGAGCCATTATCGTCAACTCGGGCTACCGCAACGAGGCCTACAACCGCGAGGTCGGTGGTGTGCGCAACTCACAGCACCTGCTCGGACAGGCTGCCGACATCCGCCCCAAGGACCCGCGCCAGTTCCAGCGCCTGGTGGACTATCTCCGCACCTGCGACTATACCGACCAGCTGCTGACCGGCCCCGGCTGGCTCCACATCTCGTGGACTCCCTTCACCGCCCCCCGCCACTTCGTCCGCCTCGGGTACTACAAGTGAAAAGGAAGCGGCAAGTAAAAAATCGGGAAAACGTTTGGTTTTCTCGATATTTTTTTGTACCTTTGCAAAGTAGTTAGAGCTACAGAATTATCCCTATTTATTAACATTTCACTAAATATATTATAATTATGAGTACAGGTAATGTTAGGCCGGCTGATATGGAGCGTATCACGACTCCGGCGTTGGCACAGAAGTTTATTGACGAACAGGTGAAGGAGCTGCGCGCTCAGATTGGTGACAAGAAGGTGTTGCTGGCATTG
>Ga0310697_10002230_pt1 | contig 20912 bp, 23 predicted proteins | sample 172DNAGHGlowgp2_FD_203883 | JGI IMG/M metagenome (GOLD analysis project Ga0310697, IMG submission 203883) | Sheep rumen microbial communities from Palmerston North, Manawatu-Wanganui, New Zealand - 1728 DNA GHGlow gp2 (v2) (version 2) | ecosystem: Host-associated > Mammals > Digestive system >... | reverse complement strand
TGACCCCTCAAACCTTTCATCGCTGGCCAGCTTGGCCAAGATACTGGCTCCCGGCGTGCCCTGCACCGTTACCCCCACCTCCGTTTCCGCGTGGGTTAAATATCAACCGCAGGAAGGCGACCAGATGATGATGGTTGCCATGACTAAGCAGAACGGAACGCCCGTCAGTTATGCCTACGAAATGTTCAACCCGGCGAATCCGGACGCCTACGAACAGATTGCCGTCAACTTCAATGAGGCAGGCGCCGAATGCGACTCCATCATGATTATCATACTCTCCTCGATGCAGATGGGAAGCAGCTCCGTGCTGTGCGTGGATGATGTCAGCCTCAACTACAGCGGTGTCAGCATTTCCCTTTGGGGCAAGCACGATGGTGAAATCTACCCCAATCCCGCCAGCGACAGGCTTCACATTCGGCCGGCAAGCGACAACACCTACCGCTGGACGCTCACCGACCTCACTGGAAAAACCCTGCAGTCGGGCGAAGCCACTGGAGAGACCGACATTGACACAAAATCCTTTTCCTCAGGGATTTACCTGCTCCAAATCGACGAAGGAGGAGACCATTCCGTCACCAAAGTCGTGATACGCTGATGCAACCTGAAATCTGGTTGGCACCGCTGCACGGGATCACCTCCCGGACGTTCCGAAACACCCTATGCCGTCACTTTGGCGGCATAGATTTTTTTATGTCCCCGTTCCTGCCCGCGCAGCCGCAAGGGAAACTCAACCCGAAGGTCTGGCAGGACATCGACCCCGGCCTCAACACCGCCTTGCCCCTCGTTCCGCAGCTCATGGGCAACCGTCCGGAGGCTGTCGCGGAGACGATGGCAATGCTGCACGACCGGTGGGGCCACAGCCGATTCAACCTCAACATCGGCTGTCCCTCTTCACCCGTGGTGCGCCACACGCGCGGATGCGGCCTCATGCCCCACCCCGATCTGGTGGAAGCCATCGTCAGGGAGGCCACCGGCAAGACACCGTTCCGCCTCTCGCTGAAGATGCGGCTCGGCCTGCACGATGCCGACGAAGGACGGGAAATCCTGCGCCGGCTCAACCAATATCCATTGGACTTCATCGTCATCCATCCCCGTTTGGGCGACGAGCAATACAGCGGCACACCGCACTGGGACCTGTTCGAAGAATTTCTGTCCATCACCACCCACAACGTGATTTACAGCGGCGACATCTTCACGAGGGAAGACTTTTTGTCGCTTTCCAAGAAGTTTCCGCAGGTGAAGGGCTGGATGTTGGGAAGAGGGATGTTGCGGAATCCCTTCCTGGCAGAGGAAATCAAGGGCATGGCGACCGGAGACCGGCAAGCCCGCTTCCTGGCGTTTCACGAGCGGCTCACAGAGGTGTTGCTGCCTCTACGGGGGGAAAGCGGCACGCTGGCGAACCTGAAGGAGCTGTGGCACTATTTCGCGGATTTCGCCGACACGCCCGGCACGGAACTGCAGCAGCTGCTGCGCATCACGGAACTGGAAAGGTTCTCGCACCGGTCGCGACAGCTTTTGCAACCGAAAGGGTTGTAAAAAGTGTATATTTGCCGTTTGGTATTCCTTTCTAAAGGAATCCGCAATATGTTGAATATCAAATATTTAAAAAAATAATAGAATATGAAAAAGAATTTTATTTTTTTCAAGACGGCAGCTTTTATACTTTGCTGCTTGATGGGTTTGGCGGGATTATCGTTCGCCCAAACCACCTACACCTTCAGCAACTACCCTTCCGGCACCCAATATGCAGAGAACGAGGTGCACGTGCTGGACAATAATGTCACCATCGTGACCAACCAGTGCCATTTCACCACCCAGTTGCGGGTGTATTCAAGCGCGACACACGACGGAAACTTCTACACCTACGCCCTGCCCTTCTACATCGACAGTCTGGCGTTTAACATGGGACACAGAGTGGATGATGTGAACATTTACGGAAGCACGGATGGCAGCACCTGGACACAGGTCGGAAGCATTCCCGTCACATCCACTTCATACGGGAACTATGGCATCTCTTTCGGCAGCAGCAACTACAACTTTTTCAAATTCGATGTAGATGGAGACCAACAAATCCGCGTGACTTCCATGACCATTTACTACAAGCCGACGGGACCTTCAGGCAATGCGGCACAGATGCCTTCCATCACTCCGGCTCCCGGAATCTACACAAGTCCCGTGACGGTGACCCTATCCTCTGAAACCAGCAACGCCTCCATCTATTACACCACCGACGGCACAACCCCGACCAATTCTTCCACACTTTACACCGCTCCTTTCACCGTCAGCCAAACCACTACGGTGAAAGCCATTGCCACGGCCGCGGGATACGCGAACAGCATAGTGGCCTCTGCCACCTACACCTTCCCGGTCTCGGTGAACAATATCGCCGACTTCAAGGCTCAGACAACGGCCAACCAGCCCTATCTGATTGCCAACGATGTAACATACGTGTTCGGGCAGGGCAACTACACCTACGTGAAAGACGCCACCGGTGGATTGCTCATCTACGGCAACACCATCACCACTCCTTACGAGGAAGGCGACCAAATCAGCGGACTGATGGGCACTCGCACGGTCTTTGCCGACCAAGTGGAAATGTCAGCCTCTCAAAACACTGATGCGGCGACGACAAACACCGGCTCCGTATCCCCCATTGTGGTCACCATGAGCGACCTGATCAACAACTATAGCACCTACGACGCGCAACTCGTCACGCTCGAAAATGTGAACTTCCCCGACGGGTTCACCGGCGAAAACCAGACCACCGTCACGCAGAGCGGCAGTTCCATAGTACTTTACAACCGCTTTAACATAGACACCACCCTTGCGGCCAACACCACGCTGAACGTCACGGGATTCGCCGCCATCTATAATGGGAGCGTTCAAATCTATCCTCGTCACAACAGCGACCTCAGCACGCAAGCTCCCGTCCTGACACCCGCCCTCGCCATCACCGCTCCCGCTGACGGCAGCCAGTTCAGCACGTTGGACACCCTGCCCATCGGCGTGGACATCCAGAACTTCACCCTCGGCACCGACGGCTACCTCAAGGTCGAGTCGCCGCTGCTGACCGCCGCCGGGCTCCCCAGCCCCGCTTACTTGGACCAGGCCGGCCTGAACATGCTGCTGCAGGCTGTATTCTCCCCGCTGCCCACCGGCACGCACACCATCACAGCCTCTTTGGTTGACATGAGCCAAGCCGCCCTCACGCCCGCCGTGACCGCCACCACCACCTTCACCGTCACCGCACCGGTGCTCAACGCTCCGGTCATTGCGGCTTCCGGTGACGAGGCGGACGCCGACAACAGCTTCTATTTCAATGCCACCGTCACCATGACCGCGGAAAACGGCGCGGAAATCCGCTACACCACCGACGGATCCACGCCCACGGAAGCCTCCACACTCTACAGCGCTCCGTTCCAAATCACCACCACCACCACGGTCAAGGCCATCGCCGTGAAAGCCAACTGGCAGAACAGCGACGTGACCACGCTTGATGTGACCATCACCGCCCCGACCGTGGCTCTGCCCGCCTTTACGCCCGGCACCGGCACTTATGCCGACAGCGTGACCTTCAGCATCGCCTGCACGACGGAGAATGCGGAAATCCGCTACACCACCGACGGCACCGAGCCCACGGAGACCTCCACACTCTACAGTGCACCTGTTCTGCTGACCAGCACCGCCACGGTCAAGGCCAAAGCCTTCAAGGCCGACTGGCTGGCCAGCGCAACGGCCACGGCCACTTATACCATCGTGTATGACCCGATTCTGACCGCCAACGCCACTGCACTGAACTTCAGCAGCACACAGCTCGCGCAGGAGATCACCATCAGCGGCGCCCACCTCGCCGACCCCATCACGCTGAGCTGCGACAACACGCACTTCACCGTGAATCCGAGCAGCATCGCCAACCCGAACAGCAACACGGTAGTCACTGTCACCTTTGACGGCACCGAGCCCGCCACGGGCACCCTCACCATCGTTTCCGACACGCTGAGCGCAACGATCGCCCTGGCCGCCACCGCCCAGCTGCCCGCCGTCGTGCTGACCCCCGCCACGGAAGTCAGCGACAGCCTCATCACGGTGACCATGAGCTGCACCGTGTCCGACGCCACCATCCACTACACCACCGACGGCAGCGAACCTGACGCCCAATCCGCCACCTACAGCACGCCCGTCGTCTTCAACACGCCCGGCACCTACACCGTGAAAGCCCTCGCCGTGAAGAGCGGTTGGGAGAACAGCAACGTGACCACGGGTTCCTACACCATCAACGAGCCGCAAGCACCCGACACGGTGAGCGCGCCCGTCATCACCCCCGCCACGGATCTCTACTATGAGCCGCAGACCGTGACCATCACGTGCGCCGATGCCGATGCCGTAATCCGCTACACTACCGACGGCACCACCCCGACGGAAAGTTCCACAACATACAACGCTCCTTTCACCGTGAGCACCACCACCACTATCACCGCCAAAGCCTGGAAGAACGGCATGGTGCCGAGCGACAACGCCACTGTCACCATCAGCTTCCCCGAACAGGTAGCCAATATCGCCGCTTTCAAAGCTGCCGCCGAGACCAACGTGGAGAAACAGATCATGAGCGATGTGACCTTCGTGTTCCGCAGCGGCCGTTTCATGTATGTGGAGGACAACAGCGCGGCCCTGCTGATTTACGACTACAACACGCCGGTCATCACCACCCAATACAACGAAGGAGACGTGATTGAGGGCGGTATTTTCGGAAAATACACGCTCTATCAAGGCATGGTGGAGATGCTGCCCACACACAACCCCGCCGCTGCTACCGGAACACCCGTGACCGTCACTCCGACGGATGCCACCATCTCCGCTATCAAGACGCAATACGCTGACGTTTACGAAGCCCGATTAGTGCATTTGAGCGACGTAGAGTTCATCAGTGCCACCCAATTCGTGCAAAACGGAGACACTATGGCCATCTACAACCGCTTCAACAGTGTGACCACGGAGATTTCTACCGGCGACATCGCCGACGTGACCGGATTCGTAAGCTACTCCACCAATTACGGCTACCAAATCTACCCGCGCGACAACAACGACATCAACATCCATCCCGTTGTGGTGCTCGACACCGTGGCTACGCCCGAAATTTCCTTCTACCGTTCCGGCGAGTTCTACTTCATGCACCTTGCATGCGCCACCGACGGTGCCGACATTCGCTACACTTTCGACGGCTCCGTCCCGGACGAGAACGCCAACTTGTTCACGTCAGACGTACCGTTCCAACTCAATGTGCAGTACACCATCAAGGCCATCGCCATGAAAGAAGGCATGACCAACAGCGAAGTTGCCGTCTATGACTACAATCCGAGCGGTATCGCAGACCACGAGCTGCGCAACAGCCTCATCGTCTATCCGAACCCCGCCATTGATTTCGTAACCGTCAGTGTCAAGGACGAGAGCACCGCCATCGAAAAAGCGGAGCTCTACAATGTTTACGGCCAATTGCTGCGCACCGTCGAGACAAACAGCAACAATGCCACAATCTCCATCAGCGACCTCGCCACCGGCACCTACATCGTCAAGATATTCAGCAACAAGGGCACGGCCTCGCTGCCCATTATCCGGAAATAATACGAATCACTTCCGCCCAACAAAAAACGGAGCCCGACCCCATCGGACTCCGTTTTTTTGTATTCCATTAGCTTCTAATCGTTTTTCACATGCACATCCATCTGGTTGAAAGGGATTTCGAGACCGTTTTCGCGGAAGGCATTGTAGATTCCCTCGTTCAGCGAATAGAGCGTGTCCCAATAATTTTCAGGGAGTGTCCAGGCATAGAGTCGCATGTGGAGGGAGCTGTCGGCGAAATCCTCAAGAGTGGCAAACGGGGCTTTGGGCTCATGCAATACCAACGGGTTGTCGGCGGCCACCTTCAGCATCACCTCCTTGGCTTTCTCCACCGACATGCCGTAGGCCAGTCCCACATCGATGGCCACGCGGCGCTGTGGCATGTTGAAATGGTTGACCAACGACTTGGTGGCCAGCTCGGTGTTCGGTACGATAATCTTGCGGGCGTCATAAGTGCGCAACGTGGTGTTGAAAATCTGGATACTGTCCACATATCCAGAATAGGGTCCCTGTTCGATATAGTCACCCACCTTGAACGGCTTGAGCAACAGGATGATGACACCGCCAGCGAAGTTCTGGAGCGTACCTTGGAGACCCATGCCGATGGCCACGCCCGCCGCGCCGAGGATGGCAATGAACGAGGTCATCTGGATACCCATGATGCCCATGGCTGTGAGGACAATCAGCACTTTGAGGAGAATGTCGATGAGCGAATGCAGGAACTCCTGCAGTGAAGGATCCACCTTGTGCCGCTCGTAAGCCCGCTTCATCATCTTGTTAAGCAGGTTGATGAGCTTCCAGCCCACAAAAAGCACGATGCACGCCACCACAAATTTTGGCATGTAGTGGAACAGAATGTCGTTCAAAAACTGCTTCGCCCCCGAGGAGAACGAATCCCATGTGTTCATTACTGTTCTTTCCATAATATCGGTTTATTCATTATTTATTTTCGGCCGCGAAAGTACAAAATAATTGTTTCGCGACAAGTGCCTCTGTTTTCTGCGAAATCATCCCGAATATTTTAACTAATATTTGTTAATAATATTTATCAGTATTTCCAAATATCTGATTATCAGCACTAAAAAAATTTCGCAAAACCCTTGACAACAGCGTTTTTCCGTTGTATCTTTGCAACCTAAAACTTGTCGTCATGAAGAACTACTGCAAATACTTCAGCCCCGTGACCGACGTCACCTTCCGGAAGGTCTTCGGCGAGCACATCGACCTCGCCGCCAGCCTGCTCAACGCCTTCCTTCCCCTGGAGGATGGACGCACCATCAGCGAACTGCACTACCTCCCGCCCGAACTGATGCCCAAGACCCCGACCCGCAAAGGCAGCATCGTTGACCTGCACTGCACCGACTCCACCGGCGCGACCTTCCTCGTCGAGATGCAACTCAACTGGGAGTCCGACTTCTTCAAGCGCGTCTTCTTCAACGCCTCAAAAGCCTACGTCCGCCAGCTCACCGAGGGGGAACGGTACAAACTCCTGAAGCCCGTCTATTCCCTCAACTTCGTCACCGGAGACCTGCACAAGGGACTCAGCGAATGGTACCACCCCTACCAGTTCGTCCACATCTACCACACCGACCGCGTCTTCGACGGGCTCAAGATCGTCTTCGCCGAAATCGAAAAGTACAAGAAGCTGGCCGTGAAGGGCGACTCCAAGAAGGACCTGTGGATGCGCTACTTCACGGAGATGACCGCCAAGACGAGGACACCCGCGCCGGAACTCCTCGCCGACCCCGACATCGCCAAGGCCGTCAAACTGCTGGAGGTCATCAACTACGACGAGGCGGAGGAGTACCTCTACGACAGATACTGGGACGGCGTCAGCGTGGAGGCCACCTGGAAGGGCATCGGACGGGACGAGGGGGAGAAAATAGGCGAGGAACGGGGACTGGAGAAAGGCCTGAAGCAAGGACGCGAGGAAGGGCTGAAGCAAGGGCTACAACAAGGACTGCAACAAGGACTGCAACAAGGAACACGTTTACTCGTCCGCAACATGCTCGCCGCAGGTCTCAGCCCGACCGAAGTAGCGAAAATTGCCGGTTTAACAGAAGAGGTAGTCCGTACAATGGGAGGATAAGCCTACGGGATGCCTTCAACATCCACAATACTGACAAGTATAAACAGCTGGCAGTGAGGACATCAACGTGAAGCAAGCTATTTCTTCACCGCGTAAAACATCAAACAACGCTAAAATGCCGGCGTTCCTATGAAACTTGGACTCCTTCGTACAAGTTCCCTCGGCCCAGAGAATGAATACACAATCCCAAAGAAGAGCACATTTTCAGGATTATTAACTTGGATTTCATTGTCACTCCGAACAAAAAAGTCCAATGAATGCCGCTTGTTAATATCGTATTTGACCCCCACGATGGTGCGCAACTGATCGATGATGTTGTCTCCAGGCTTGTAGAGCCGCCACCAGAACTCTTCCGACAGATAGAGCTTCAACGGACGATAGGGCACCGACCAGGTGACCTGCAGACGATTACGCATATACGTCTTAGGGTTGTACTTGTAGCTTCCGCGCCGCTCGTCACGGAAGGTTGATTGCACCATGGCGCGATAAGCGACCTTCCAGTCCCCGAACTTGGGGGCAACCGACACGAAGCCCTTCAATCTGTGACGACTCTCAAAATAGCGGTCTTCCCGGTCGTAATAGTTCAAGTAGTCATAGACCACCCCTACCTTGAGGCGCTTCCTCCAAAACGTGTAGTCAGTGCCGATGCCCAACTTGGCGCGATCATACCGGGTGAAATCGTGGTCGAAACGGAGCTCGCCCTCTGCAGAGACATGCCACCCGTTAAGGATTTTTAACTCACATTCCGCTCCCATAACACCGCCCATGGAGAACGTTTGGGCGTGCACCACACCGCAGATCCATACGGCTGTCACGATTAATATGATGCGGATTCCTTTCATTTCATTCGTCACATTTATTCCTACGGCTCGCTGAGACGCACTGTCCAGAGCTTACTGACGCTCCCTGCCTTCGGCCCGCTGAGTCTTACTTTCCAGGGCTCGCTGACGCTCACCCTGGGTTAACATAGGTCGGGCTTTCAGCCCTTTTTGGAAAAAGTTTGGTTAAAAATAATGGTCTTTTTTTATTTTGGTGAGTTCATTGATGGTGTTTTCGGGCTTGTCGGTGGCGTAATAGACCTTCACGTAGGCGATGTCCTTGAGATAGTCGATATGGCCAACTTCCACGCGGCGAATATCGAGGCCTGTGCGCGCTTTCAAATCCTCCAAAAGTTCGTTCTCGCGATCTGCATGCGCCAAGGCAACCTTTTCATACACAATTATTTTACTTTCCAGATGTGTCCGTCGATGGATGGATTCGAACAGCCAAACGGCCAGTACGAGTAGCAAATTGGTGACGAACAGCTCCATATAGCTCACCGTCATGGCGAGGCCGTTGATGACGGAGATGCCGACCACCACGAACAGATAGGTCATCTCGCGAATGGGCACTGTTTCCGTTCGGTACCGTATCATGCCGAAGATAGCGAACAATCCGAGCGCAAAGCCGATCTGCACCCGCACGTTGTCCATCAGGAAAATCAGGAAAAAAATAGTGATGCTGAACAGCATGAAGGTGAAGTAGTAGTCGCGGCGCTTGCTCTTCCGGTAGTAAAGAAGACCGACGATGAGCCAGCAGACCGCCAAGTTCAAGGCGAAACGGAGCAGCAACTGCCATAAGCTCGGGCCGTCGAACCATGGGATTCCGAAAAGCCCGGAATACTCCGCACTGCCGAATTCGCTCGCAATGTCCGAATCGAACAAAATGTCATCCATTTGTATCATTTTCCAACGATTTTATAGTATAATTTTGATTTGTTAACGCATTGACATATCGAATCTTTTCCTTGAAACGGTTGTATTTCAAGTGCGTGTCGGTGAGCAGCATACCGAGACAATACTTGCTCAGTCCTTTCCGTTTCACCCGCGCCTCTCGCAACAACTCCTTGAACTTGGACGGCAACGCGCCATTCTGCTTCACCTCAATAATCACTAAATCAGAAACATCTGCATCACAGCCGCTTACATGGTTATGAAAGGTTATACCAAAATCGATGGTGACGCGTTCGGTCATGGCTTTGTTCACCAAGGTGATGCGGCGGAATGCGTTTTCGAGACGCGGCAACAGCGTCCTATCGGTCACCCACACCTTTTCGCGGATGAAATCTGCCATTTCGGGCAATCCGTACAGGTCGCCCCACGCCTCAACAGGGATAGGAATACGTTTCTTTTTGGTTCGTCCGGTGTTTTTTTTGTTCTTGATTTCACAGAAGGCTGTGTTCGAGTCCACATAAATGCGCTGACGCACCTTTTGCCGATGCAGCCGCTGGTTATGGTGCATAGTGTAGGTAAGAGCATCTGGCGTGTCGAAATAGAGGGATCTGTAGCTCGCAATACGCTGACATTCATTCTCTTGCACATAGAAACCCTCGGCCCACAGCGGTGCCATGCGCAACAGCGTCCCACGATTCGTCGGAAATTTACTATCGACGCGGTTCATGAGTTTAACGTTACTCATCGCCTCCAAAGAGATGGGTTCCATTCGCTGCAACACACAATCTAACTCGTTCATCTCAAATTATTTACGAATATATTCATACTCCTTGACGGATAAAAGGTTGCCCTTGGCCGTATAGTTGAGCTGACGTTTTTTCGTGCCGTCAGCGTTGTATTCGATTTTATGGATTCTAAACGGCTTGTTGCGGTCGTCATAGACCACCTCGCGCACCACCCGGTCGTTCGCATCGTACTCGTATGTACAACGGGCGCGCAAACTCCCATTCGAAGTGTATTCGATTTCCTCCACTTTTCGCCCCTTTGCATCATATTTGGTCACCTCGTCCAAGTAACGAGTGCCCTTCACCGGTGTCTTCCACACTTTGGTCGTGGAATTCTTGCGCAACTCCTTCTTACTCTCGGACTGTCCGGAAACAACGAACAAGCACAAGCATAAACACGCAAAAAACAATACTATTCTTTTCATTTCATCAAAATTCTGATTCTTTATATTGACCTACAACGCACAGGACGTTTATCCCATGACCTTTATGGGTTGACATTGATTTTGAACGTGTCCGGGAAGGAATATATCTGGTCCATTTCCGTCACGGCGATGCTTTTAGCGACCACCGACGGGATTTCATCCACATCTTCACTGAACGTGAACACAGTATAATTGCCTGGAGAGAGTTTTTGGAAAGCGAACACGCCGTCCATGCCGACACGCACGTCGTCGCACGGGAAGTCCTCGCCTTGCCGCTGGATGTACATACGCTGCCCGTATGCCCACCCTTGTGAAATCACATTACCGTTCTTGTCGATGTAGTAAGCCCACACGCGACCTTTCAGGATGGAGGTACCGTAAGCTTTTCCATCATGAATGTAAATATTTGGCACGATGGTGGTTTCGCCGCTCTTCACCTCCACGGTCTGCGACACTGCCACTCTTTCGTCGGAAGCCATCTTGGAATAGGCATAGACGGTGTAGGTGCCCGGACGGAGGTACTTGAACTGGTAAAGTCCCGTATGGTCGGTCTCTACGTCATCGCCGTAGAAATTCCGGGTGCCATAAACCAAAAACACGTCTTCCTTGGCGGCCAAGACCGTGTCGGTTTCCAAATTGTAGTTGTCGTCAGGATGCAGCACTTTGAAGACCGTCCCTTCAATAGCACCGGTACCGCCAGTGCCTTCGCCGCGGTTGCAGGAGGCGGCAAGCCCTAACAAAACAGATAAAACGACAATGGATAAAACTCTTATTGACTTCATACAAATCACATCATATTAAAGCGCAAAGATAATTTTTTTTCATACATGAAGGCTTCGTCTGGCAAATTTCCCCAGGGCTTACGCATCAACTTTTGGGGAATAAGCCGCAATTGTTACATTCCCCAGCATAAGAAAATTTAGTTCCAACACCGCTCTCCGCGCGTCCGATAACTGCATGCTTCAGCCGCCACACAGTTCGCACAACTCTTACGGGCACTCCCACCGATTCGGACGATGCCCGTCATCGATTTCATTGGCACCATCAGTCCGGAGTCCAAAAAACTGATTCCGATTTGGCTGGCCTTCACCAAACGGGCTATCTCCACATTGTCACTCAACGGTGTGCCTTGATAACCCGGACAGAACCGAAAACCCAATTCCTTGAACGGCAAAGACTTCTCGTATGCATCGGCCCTGCATTCCACGTATGCCCCAGCGGCGGCATCAAAAACCACCGCGTATGCCATATCCTCCATCTGCAACCGTTTCAGCCGACGGTCCACGGCGACACCGAGCGTACAGGCGCAAAGCAAATATCCCTCCGAGCCCGCCAAATAATCCATATAGGCGGAATGCGCCTGCATGAAGGGCTGCGGGATGTCATAGAAGACATCAACATACCGAAACTCGGCTGTTGACTCTATATCATGTAACGCCATGTCTATCAGATGATTCGTAAGTTCATCAACCATGGCATCCGACCGAAACCCCAAATATCTGAGCACAGCCTCCCGCATCAACGCAGTTCTTTTTCGATGACATGATGAATGCGTTGATAGATATCTGCAGCCACCCGCGCGTTATTCATCGTATAGATATGAATACCATCGGCATCATTCGCCAACAGTTCAATTATCTGATTGACACTAAATGCGATACCAATTTCATACATCGCTTCCTTGTCGTTTTGGAAGCGATCGAAGAGCACGCGAAGCTCAAAAGGAATGCTCGCACCGGCCATGTGCATAATTCGGTTGAACATGGTGGCGCTGGTGAGCGGCATGATGCCCGGAATAATCGGAATGGTGATGCCCATCTTTTTAGCCACACGAAGCAGCCGATAAAAGTAGTTGTTGTCGTAGAAAAGCTGGGTAATGAGAAACGAAGCCCCCATATCTTGCTTGGCTTTCATGAAATGAAGGTCATCATAGAGGCTGTCGCACTCGATGTGTCCCTCGGGATAACAGGCACCGCCCATGCAAAAAGAGTGGTTGCTTCGAAGGTATGCCATCAGTTCAGAGGCGTGGCGGAAACACTTCAGATAGTTTTCTGGAGACTCGCCGGGCTTGTCGCCACGCAGGGCAAGGACGTTCTCTATGCCCTCCCTTTCCAGAGTTTCCGTCACGGCATCCACTTCATCGCGATCAAGCGACCCGCAGGTGAGGTGCACCAATGGCTCGGCATGGGTGTGTCGCTGAATATAGCGTGCCAATTCCAACGTGTTGCGGCTGTTGTCACCTGATGCCTTAAAAGTCACACTGATGAAATCGGGTCGATACTGCTGCAGTGCGTCAATCGTGCCGTAAATATCTTGCAGGTTGCTGATCTCTGGCTTCGGCGGAAAAACTTCGAAAGAGAAAGTCTTTTTGATGCGGAGTATATCACTAATGCGCATAATCACAGGCGTTTACAAAAATAGGTCGCAAAGATACGATTTTTTCGCCAAATCTCACAAACAAGAAAAGGCGGCATCCCTTTCGGACACCGCCTCGTTTCAATTCAAAATTCAAAATTCTACTCGGCAGCGGGAGCTTCCACTTCTGCAGCCGGCGTTTCGGCAGCCACGTTCTCGGCGGGAGCGGCAGTTTTCTTGCTGCTACGGCGCGTACGGGTGGCTTTCTTCTTAGTCTTTTCTACGGTGTAGGTCTCGTTGAAATCTACAAACTCGATGATGCACATCTCGGCATTGTCACCCTTGCGGAAACCGGTCTTCAGGATGCGGGTATAACCACCCGGACGATCCATGATTCTCGGGGAAATCTCGCGGAACAGCTCAGTGACAGCATACTTGTTCTGAAGCTCGGAGAAGACCATACGACGAGAGTGGGTCGTGTCGTCCTTGGAACGGGTCACGATGGGTTCAACGTATGTTCTCAACGCTTTTGCCTTAGCCAAAGTAGTGCTGATTCTCTTATGCATAATCAGGGAGGTGGCCATATTGGACAGCATAGCCTTCCTGTGCGCATCTTTTCTACCTAAATGGTTAATTTTCTTCGCGTGTCTCATTGTTTTATTCGTTATCTATATTATACTTTTCTACATTCATGCCAAACTCCAGACCCTTGTTATGAACCAACTCTTCCAGTTCTGCGAGCGACTTCTTACCGAAGTTGCGGAACTTCAGCAGGTCAGCCTTGTGGAAGGCAACCAAGTCACCCAAGGTCTCCAGTTCGGCGGACTTCAGGCAGTTCAGTGCTCTCACGGAGAGGTCCATGTCGATCAGCTTTGCTTGAAGAATCTGTTTGATATTCTTCTCATTATCCTCGATTACCTCTTGCTGGTCAACTTGATCGGGTGCATCAAGGGAAATATTCTCATCGGAAAGAAGCGCAAAATGCTGGATCAGGATTTTGGCGGCCTCCTGGATGGCGTCTTTCGGATGCACAGAGCCGTCGGTTTCCACTTCGATGATGAGCTTCTCAAAGTCGGTCTTCTGTTCCACACGATAGGGTTCGATCGTATATTTCACGTTCTTGATGGGCGTATGGGTGGAATCCACGGCAATCACATCTATGCCGTCGTGAAGCTGACGGTTGTCTTCCACGGGAACATAACCACGACCCTTGTCGATGGTGATTTCCATGTTCAAGCGCACGGTGGGTTCCATGCGGCAGATCAGAAGATCGGGGTTGAGCACCTGGAAATAGTTGAGGAAGCGGTTCATGTCGCCGGCCTTGAACGTATCCTGGCCGTTGATCACGATGGACACCTTCTCAGAGGTATAACCTTCCACCTTGTTTTTGAGGCGCACCTGCTTCAGGTTGAGCACAATGTCAAGCACGTCTTCCATCACACCGGGGATGGAAGAGAACTCCTGTGCGACGCCCTCAATCTTCACGGAGGTAATGGCATAGCCTTCCAAAGACGAGAGCAGAACACGGCGCAAGGCATTGCCTATGGTAACGCCGAAGCCTTGCTGCAGCGGACGAAATTCAAATACACCATGAAAATCGTCGGCCTCGTTCATGATGACCTTATCGGGTTTCTGAAATGTTAATATTGCCATTTTCGTTCGTTTTTTTGTTTAGAAGTTTATTGGTTTAGGAGTTTACGAGGTCAAACCACTAAACTCCTAAACACCTAAACCATTATTACTTGGAGTACAACTCGACGATTGCCTGCTCGTTGATGGTCTCCGGAATTTCCTCGCGCTGAGGATATTGCATGAATTTGCCAACCTTAAGATTGCCGTCCCATTCCAGCCATGCGTAGTTCATCGCTTTGCCGCTGAGAGAGTTCTCGATAACCTCAAGGGATTTGGAACGCTCGCGGACTTCCACCACGTCACCGGGCTTAAGCAGCATGGACGGGATGTTGGAGATGACACCATTGACCGTAATGTGGCGATGCGTGACGAGCTGACGGGCTGCGTTGCGGGTGGGCGCGATGCCCAGACGGAACACCACATTGTCGAGGCGGGACTCGATGAGTTGCATCAGGTTCTGGCCGGTGATACCCTTCATGCGGGAAGCCTGGTGGAACAGTTTACGGAACTGGCGTTCCAGGATACCGTAGGTATATTTGGCTTTCTGTTTCTCCTGCAGCTGCATGCCGTACTCAGAGAGTTTCGTGCGTCTGCGAGACTGACCATGCTGACCCGGGGCATAGTTCTTTCTCTCGAAATATTTGTCGGGACCGTAGATGGGTTCCTTGAACTTTCTTGCGATTTTCGTTTTGGGTCCAGTATATCTTGCCATATTCTATATTTTTTCGATGGTGAATGATAATTATACTCTTCTGTGTTTGGGAGGACGGCAACCATTGTGCGGCAGCGGGGTGACATCCGTGATCTCCTCCACGATGATGCCCGTGGTGTTGATGGAACGGATAGCCGACTCACGGCCTTGTCCGGGACCTTTGACGTAAACCTTCACTCTGCGCAGTCCGAGGTCGTATGCCACCTTTGCGCAGTCCTGAGCCACCATCTGGGCGGCGTAGGGAGTGTTCTTCTTGGAGCCTCTATATCCCATCTTACCAGCGGAGGACCAGGAAATCACCTGACCGTCGTTGTTGGTGAGGGAGACGATAACGTTGTTGAAGGAGGCATAGATGAACGCCTTGCCGGAAGCCTCGATTCGAACAACTCTCTTCTTCGTTGTTTTTGTATTTTTTGCCATACTGATATTATTCTACGGTTTAATTACTACTTGGTCGCTTTCTTCTTGTTTGCGACAGTTTTCTTGCGGCCCTTACGCGTACGGGCGTTGTTCTTGGTGCTTTGACCACGCACCGGTAAACCCAAACGGTGACGAATGCCTCTGTAGCAACCGATATCCATCAGACGCTTGATGTTCATCTGCTCCTCAGATCTGAGCGGTCCTTCCACCTTAATCTCGTTCACCAATCCACGAATCAATGCCAACTCATCGTCGTTCCATTCATTTACCTTCTTGTCCCAGCTGATACCGGCTTTCGTCAGAATCTTTTGGGCCGTGCTTCTGCCGATCCCGTAGATGTAGGTCAAGCCGATTTCGCCGTGTTTGTTTTTCGGTAAATCAATACCTGCAATTCTTGCCATATTATTCTATTGTTTTTTATGATGATTAATTATTTAATTCCTATGATTAACCCTGACGCTGTTTGAATTTCGGGTTCTTCTTGTTTATCACATAAACCACACCATGGCGTCTCACCACAATGCAATCCTCTGATCTTTTCTTGACAGATGCTCTAACTTTCATTTCTTTATCGTTTTTATTATTAAATTTCTTTTTGTTTTTACCGAGCCCTTTCAGGCTGCTCTTTGGAATCCGTAGGTTCTACACTTTGTGCCGATAGGTGATTCGTCCTTTGGTAAGATCATACGGGGACATGGCCACTTGAACGCGGTCGCCGGGAATGATTTTGATGTAATGCATCCGCATCTTTCCCGACAGGTGGGCCATAATCACGTGCCCGCTTTCCAAGCGCACACGATATTGGCCGTTACCCAAGGCCTCGATGACTTCGCCGTCAACGTCAACTGCTGATTGTTTTGCCATACTTTTATCTTATTTTAATACAATTCTTCTGTTCCAATGACTTCACCCAACAGTTTGTAGGAGGATATGACCTCGGTCCCCTTGTCCGTGACGATGAGCTGGTGCTCGAAGTGGGCGGCCGGCTTCCGATCCGGTGTATGGGACGTCCAACCGTCACGGTCGATCTTGCTGATGAACACGTTCCTATCCCTGGCGTTGCCGAGGCCGATTTTCACCATCGGCTCCACACAGAAGGACATGCCCTTCTCGATTTTCGTCCGGTTAAGGCTGTCGAACCGCCGCACCGCGTAGTTCGGGATGCTCGGCTCCTCGTGCATCTCGCGCCCGATGCCGTGACCGGTAAACTCCGCCGGCACGGAATAGTTGAACTGGGCGATGTACTGTTCAATGGCGCTGGCCACTTGGGCGAAGGTGTTGCCCGCCTTGGCCACCTCGATGGCCTTGTAGAGCGACTCCTTCGTGCGCTTGAGCAGGAGTTTGGTCTCCTCATCGACTTCGCCCACCCCGAAGGTGTAGCAAAAGTCGCCATGGTAGCCGTTGAGCAGTGCCACGCAATCCACGGAGACAATGTCGCCGTCGCGAAGATACTGGTTCGGGGTCGGTATCCCGTGCACAACCACGTCGTTGACGGAGAGGCACAAAGTGGCGGGATAGCCCATATAGCCCTTGCAAGCCGGAATGGCATGGTGGTCGCGGATGCACTGTTCCGCGACATTGTCAAGATAGGAGAGCGGCACGCCGGGGGTGATTTCCTTGGCGACTTCGGCCAAGGTGACCGCCACGACGTGTGCGCTTTCACGCAATTTCGCGAACTCCTCCTCCGTATATCTGGCTATTCTGGACATCTCTTTCCCGTCGGTTAGATTTGGTTACCATAGACACCGCCGCCCGTACGGCCCTTAATGCGGCCCGATTTGGTGAGGCCGTCATAGTGGCGCATAAGCAGGTGGCTTTCGATTTGTTGCAGCGTATCCAACACCACACCCACCATAATCAGCAGGGAGGTGCCGCCGAAGAACTGGGCAAACTGCTGGTTCACACCGAAGTGGCGCACGATAGCGGGCAGGATAGCCACGATACCGAGGAAGATAGAGCCGGGCAGCGTGATGCGGGACATGATTTTGTCGATGTATTCCGCAGTCTGCTTGCCGGGTTTCACGCCGGGAATGAAGCCGTTGTTCTTCTTCAGGTCCTCCGCAATCTGCTGCGGATTGATGGTGATGGCCGTATAGAAATAGGTGAAGGCAATAATCATCAGGAAGAAGATGATGTTGTAACCCAGACGGTTGTAGTCGATAAAGCTGCTCCAGAAGCCCGTGGTGGTCTGTTGGGAGATGTTGACGAAGGTCAACGGGATGAACATCAGGGCCTGAGCGAAGATGATAGGCATCACGCCTGCAGCGTTCACCTTGAGGGGCAGATAGTTGCGGACACCGCCGTATTGTTTGTTGCCGATGACGCGCTTGGCGTATTGGACGGGGATACGACGGGTACCTTGCACGAGCAGGATACAGAGGCCGATGATGAGCATCATGAGAACGAGCTCAATGATGAAAATGATCGGACCGCCGTTCATCTCGGTGATACGTGCGGTGAACTCAGCCTGAAGTGCGAAGGGCAGGCGGGCGATAATACCGATCATGATGATCATGGAGATACCGTTGCCGATGCCGTTGTCGGTAATGCGCTCACCGAGCCACATGATGAACAGGGTAGCGGAGATGAGCAGGATGAAAGCGCAGATCGCGAAAGCGGAGAATCCGAGGATGCGGGTTTCCAACATGGAGGGGGCGATGGCGCCGGGGTACTGGCCAGTGAGCTGGGCGATGTAGGCGGGAGCCTGCACAGCAAGGACAGCCACGGTCAGGTAGCGGGTAATCTGGTTAATCTTGGTGCGACCGCTCTCACCCTCTTTGGCGAGGCGCTGAAAATAGGGAACCGCGAGGGTAAACAGCTGCACCACGATGGAGGCCGTGATGTAGGGCATGATACCCAGCGCGAAGATGGAGGCGTTGGAGAAAGCGCCGCCGGAGAAGAGGTCGAGCATACCGAGCAGACCCTCGCTGGCCGCCTTGCTGAACGCCGTGAGGGCTCCGGGGTTGATGCCCGGGAGCACCACATGGGCACCGAAGCGATATATCAGGATGATGAAGAGGGTATAGAGGATGCGCTTCCTCAGGTCCTCAATCCTGAATATGTTCTTAATGGTTTCGATGAACTTTTTCATTGTAAAGATTTTTTAGTGATGTTACTCGGCTGCGGGTGCGTTGACGAGTTCAGCGGTGCCGCCGCACTGTTCAATCATGGCTTTCGCCTTGGCAGAATACTTGTCAGCCACGACGTGCACCTTGGCGGTGAGCTCGCCTTTCGCCAGGATGGCGATGAGGTCGTTCTTCTTGGCCAAGCCGTTGTTCACAAGCACCTCACGGTCGATTTTCTCCACATTGAGCTTCTCGGAGAGCTTCTGCAGGGTGCTGACATTGATGGCGTTGTACTCCACACGGTTGATATTCTTGAAACCTCTCTTGGGCAATATTCTGTAGATAGGCATCTGGCCGCCTTCGAAACCGATTTTACGGCTGTAACCGGAGCGGGATTGTGCGCCCTTGTGGCCGCGCGTGGAAGTGCCGCCTTTTCCGGAACCCTGTCCTCTGCCAATTCTGCGTTCTCTGTGTGTTGATCCTTTTGCCGGTTTTAAATTGTGTAAATCCATCTCTTTGATATTCAATTGGTTATTAAAATTATAATTCTTCAACGCTTACTAAGTGCTTCACTGCGTCCACGATGCCCAAAATTTGGGGAGTGGCCTCGTGTTCAACAGTTTGGTGCATCTTGCGAAGGCCCAGAGCCTCTAAAGACTTCTTCTGACGTGCGGGTCTGTCAACCGCGCTTCTTACTTGTGTGATTTTAATCTTTTTCATCCCTTCAAAATTTATTTTTATTACTAATATTCAAAAAAAAATAGTCCACTTTCGGAGTGAAAATGCAACTATTTATGACAAAACGCAACCATAAAAACCTTGACACCTCTACTCTCCCCTATGTTCATACAGTCCGTGAAATCAATGAGTTACGCGATTCGAAGCCCTTCTTTCCACTCGCCTTTGCATTCCACTTCAAAAAGTTTGCAAAAATACACTTTTTTCTTTTATTCACATCACATTGGGGATATTTTTTTTAACACAATCCACTTTTACAATATAACACATTATCATTTAGTGAGTTAAGAAAATATTTTCTCCTCTATAGTCCGCCAATGAAAAAGGGACGCCTGCTCGGACGTCCCTCTCATGTTACAATATATAGTATTGTATATTCTTACTTGACCGAAATTCGGTCGATGACGATCTTTCTGTCCTTGGCGGCCTGGAGACCATAGACGGTTTCGCGGACGGCTGTGGTGGAGAAGCTGTGATTGACCTGTCCTTCCGGAACCTTATGAATGGTGAGGCCGGGTCTCGAACCGTTGATATAGGGTGCGAGGTAGCCGCCATGCGACATCTTCATGTAGTTGAGAACACTTTCGATACGACGGGCGGAGAGGTGCTTGTTGTAGTCGCTGTTGCTGAGCGGGCTGGCGAAGCCGCTGATGGTGAACTCCACAGTCTGGCCGTCTTTCAGGGCCTCCACGATGAAGTCAGTCATTTTCACCAAGCGGTTGTAGCCGGTCTGGATGGAGTCGTTGAAGAAGGACTCGACGGCGTTCTGGGCGTTTGTTCTCTGCGCGCCGGCCAGGCCCTTGCCTGCGCTGGTCACGTAGTTGCTCTTGGCGGCCATGTAGTTGTTATACAGACCGACATATTCCGTACTGGTGAAATCCTGCTTGGTGCGGGGATCCGGACGGTCGTTCTCGAAGTAGAGCGTGATAGGCTTCATGAGGTCTTTCTTGGCCGCTTCCATCTCAGCTTTCTTCTTGTCGGCAGCCACTTCTTCTTCATAGATGAAGGTCACGGGGATTTGGACGATCATGTCCTGGGCCTCGCAGCTCTGGGTGGAGGGAATCATCTTAGGGAAGGACTTCACCACGCGAAGAGCCTCGTCGTCGAACTCCTGATAGCCGGAGCTGCTGACCACTTCAATATCCGTCAGTGTACTGTCTTTCAACACCTTGGCTTGGACAGTCGTGGTGCCGGAGATTTTCTGGTTCTTCAGATTGACAGGATACTTTTTCGTTTTGTTGATGTAGCGGCACATGGCCTTGTTGCCCCCCTTGAAAGTGGGGAGCGTCATGGCTGCCGTTGGCGCGACATGCTGTCCGTTTGAGTCTGCGAAGACGATGGCGAAACCGGACTTCTGGCCGCG
>Ga0310697_10002227_pt1 | contig 20925 bp, 13 predicted proteins | sample 172DNAGHGlowgp2_FD_203883 | JGI IMG/M metagenome (GOLD analysis project Ga0310697, IMG submission 203883) | Sheep rumen microbial communities from Palmerston North, Manawatu-Wanganui, New Zealand - 1728 DNA GHGlow gp2 (v2) (version 2) | ecosystem: Host-associated > Mammals > Digestive system >... | reverse complement strand
TGAGAACCTGAATATGATAGACAAGATAGAGGGACTTGCAGGCACGTCACCTTGGATATTGAAGGACTTCCGCTCTCCACGCCGCGTGCTCAATGGCATACAGGACTATTACAATAGAAAGGGACTCGTGTCAGACAAGGGCGAGAAGAAAATGGCATTCAAGGTGCTGCAGGAATGGTATAAGAATAAGTAGTGCATAATGCACAATGTATAATTCTTAAAATCCGCAACAAATAGTGATGTAGAAGTTGTGTATGAGTGCCGTCAGCAACAGGAACACGGTGTTCTCAGCCATGAAGGACTTTGGCAGCCTGGCCCATCCGAAGCCGCCCGACATGTCGTCGAAGATACGTTCTTTGCCACCTCTGAGGTTGTAGAATTCCTTTCCTTTCTTTGCTTCTTTCTTTCCGTTCTTTCTTTGTTCGGCAAGATGAGTTTTTGTGCGCATAAAACAATTCTCTGATACCATCCTTGCGAATTATTGCACACTTTTTTTACATTTTATTCTTCCGTTCAGAAATTTTATGTATATTTGCACCGCAAAGACAGATGAAATGTAACATCTGTCCTGTTCAAACATGATTCATTGCGAGCATTTCAAACGCTTGCGTGATAATAGTAAATACAGCTGTAAGTTATCATTTTAAACTATTAAATACATCAAATGCCTATGGGCTAAGATAGGATAATTAGATATATTTAGATGCGTCCGCTTTAGATCTTGTTCTAGAAATTTCGCCAAAATTTAACAGAACTGCAAGAGTAAAAGCTCGGATGCTCACGCCTATGGCGTGGGCTTTTACTCGGATAAGCAGTTAAGGTGTTTGGCGATACCTCTAGAACGTAGACGAAGTAAATGTCCACGTTTTTTTTATGTCTCGCCAAACACACTAACAACCATCAATATCCATACAATCTATTTTTCCAATTTAATATTAATAACTATTCATAAAACTTAATGCTTATGAAAAAACTTCTATTTTCATTCGTGATGCTCATCGCCGCAGTCGGCGCGTGGGCACAATATGTCGAGCAGGGCGGACTGCGGTTCAGCCTGCATGACAGCAACCCCAAGTACGCAGAGGTGGAGGCACCCGAATCGGGCTCCTACTCTGGCGTCATCAACATCCCATCGTCCGTCAGCTATGGCGGCGAGGACTACACGGTGAAATACATTGGAGGGTATGCCTTCAAGGAGTCAGCCGTCACCAAGGTCACCATCCCCAGTTCTGTGACGCACATCCTCGGCTCTGCTTTCCAAGGTTGTGCCAGCTTGACGGAACTCAACTTGTCTGAAGGACTTGAGGAAATCAGCTCTTACGCATTCCAACACAGTGCTGTTACCTCTCTTACCATCCCCGGCACGGTGACCAATATCGACTGGTGCGCCATGGAAGCCATGGAAAACCTTACCAAGCTGACTCTCGCTTATGGTGCAGAGGAATTGTCGATGAGTGGGTCTGTTTTTAACGCCACCGACAACATCACCGAGTTGGTCATCGACCGTCCTTACAAGTATGGTAACAATCAAAGCATCAGTACCAACAGCGTCAAGAAGGTCACCTTCGGCGAACATCTCACCAAGATACCAGAGAATGCCTGTCTCCAAATGTCGTTAGACGAGCTGAACATTGGTGCCAACATCACCGCCGTTGACGTCTGTGCTTTCTCGCAATGCACATTACCTGCGGGCTACAACTTCCCCTTTGCCCAAATTAAAGAGATAAAAGATAATGGTTTCTCCCTCTGTCATAACCTGCCCGCCAACATCGACCTATCGGGCGTGGAGACAATAGGGTATAGTGCCTTCAGTAACAGCGACGTACAGACTGTAAAGCTGGGCAGCAATCTGACAACATTTGGCGAACAGGCCTTCCAACAGTGTAGCAGCCTCACCACTATCAATATTCCTGGCACCATCAACAGTCTCGAATCCTGGTGGTTTAATGGCTGCAACGCCCTGACGAATGTCACCTTCGATTACGGCAGCACGGCGCTAACCCTCGAGGACGGCACGTTCAGCTATGCTACGAATCTCACCATCGACCGTACCATTAGCGGCACAACACCCTTCAGCACCTCGGCTGTGAAGAAGGTCGCCCTCGGCTCGCACATGGCCACTTCTGCAGCCCTGACTGCCCTCAACCTGAGCCAGTATACCGCCCTGACCGAGATAGAGCTGTTGGACGGCTGGACAGAGGTTCCAAGCAATGCCTTCAAGGATATTGCCACCGTGACAACACTCACGCTGCCAAATGGACTGAAGACTATCGGTTATCAAGCCTTCTCAGGTTGCACAGGTCTGACCTCCGTCAACTTGCCTGATGGTTTGGAGACGATTGGAGACGGAGCTTTCCGCAATTGTACTGCTACGTTCAATGGTGTTCCAAGTACGGTGACAAGCATTGGCCAGTCGGCTTTCTCTGGCTGCACAGGCCTAACCGGTGCCCTCGTCGTTCCTGCAGGTGTGACACAATTAGGCGGTACTACATTCTCTGGTACGGGCATTACGTCAGTCACCATTCCTGGAACAGTAACGTTAATTGGTAAATTTGACTTCGCCGACTGTGCCAACCTGAAGACCGTCACGCTGCTCAGTGGTGAGAATAAGCTGACCATAGGTAAGAGATGTTTCTATAACAGTAACAACATCACCGACGTGACGATAGACCGCGATTTCTCCTATTACAACGATTTAGAGAAGAATCAATCTCCGTTTAATACTGCTATTGAGCGTGTCACCTTCGGCAGCAATGTGACTCGAGTCGGCGACAGGGCACTTGCAAGCTGCCAGAATCTGACAGACGTCGTTCTGCCGGATAACATTACCACGGTAGGTGTGGAGGCGTTCAAATGGTCTAAGCCCCAAACCCTTACCCTGAGCAAGAACCTGACAACCGTTGAGGACTATGGATTCTATGGCATGATAGGCTCTGCTTTACCTACGCTCACTCTGCCCATGAATATGAGTGCGGTTGGCAAACAGGCATACTATGATATCTCTAACTTGACGGGCGTATATGTGCCTTGGATTGACCCCCTGTTTGCTCTGGCTAACGACACGGAGTCGGAGAAGACCTTCAGCTATGCTACCAATCAGACGCTGTGGATTCCCGGTGGTACGCTGGCAAGCTATCAGGCAGCCGACGGCTGGAAGCGCTTCCAAAACTTCGACTACTGGAGCTTCGTGGTGAACGCCACCGTCGCTGGTAAGGGTCAGTTAGACGTGGCCAACGGCGAAGCAGTACATGCTAACGGCACGAACACCGCAAAGAGCGTCACAGGCACACAGCTTGTGGGTGCAGGTGCTGGCACTCCCGTCAGCGGCCTCTTCGTCCGCGAGAAGGACGTGACCTTCACCGCTACGCCTGCCCGTGGCTACGAGCTGAGCTCCCTGACCGCCAACGGCACCGATGTCAAGGCTGTCAGCAAGGTGGCAAACCTGCTGGCCGACCAGAATATCGCTGCCGAGTTTACACCTATTATTTATAACATCACGTACAACAACCTGCTGAACGGCGTCGTTGACCCGGCCAATCCCGCCACATACACCGTGGAGGACAACGCCATCACTTTGGTCAATCCCACTCGTACGGCCTATAACTTCAAGGGCTGGACGGGCACCGACTTGACGGAAGCCACGATGACCGTCGTCATCCCTGCCAGCTCGATCGGCGACCGTGAGTTCACCGCTACGTGGGAACCCATCGTCTATGACATCACCTACGACCTCGCTGGCGGCGCAGTCGATCCTGCCAACCTGGACAAGTACACCATCGAGACGGCTGACTTCACGCTGACCAACCCGACGAAGCTCGGCTACACCTTCACCGGATGGGAGGGCACTGACCTCACCGAGAAGACAATGGCTGTCACCGTGACCACCGGCCACTGGGGCGACCGCGCTTACACCGCCACGTGGGAACCGAATCCCTACAAGGTACGCTTCGATATCAATGGCGGCGACGGCACCGAGACGATGGCCGACCAAGACCACGTTTACGATGCTCCTCTGAACCTGACCCAGAACGCCTTCACCCGCACGGGCTACACCTTCAAGGAGTGGAACAGCAAGGCCGACGGCACAGGCACTGTCTATGCTGACAAGGCTGAGGTGCTGAACCTCACCGCCGTGCGCGACGAGGTGGTGACGCTCTACGCTCAGTGGACGCCGAACCCCTATCAGGTGCGCTTCAACACCAACAACGGTACGGGCTCGATGGACAATGAGTACTTCGTCTATGACACCGCAAAGAACCTGACTGAGAACGTCTTTACCCGTAGGGGCTATACCTTCCAGGGATGGAATACCCAGGCCGACGGCAGCGGTGACAGTTATGCCGACAAAGCCAGCGTGAAGAACCTCACCGCCGAGCTGAACGGCATCGTTGACCTCTACGCACAGTGGCAGGTCATCACCTACACCATCAGCTACGACCTCGCTGGAGGTAGCGTGGCAACGGCTAATCCGACGGAGTACACCGTTGAGACTGAGACCTTCACGCTGACGAACCCCACCCGCACGGGCTACATCTTCGCCGGATGGACAGGCACAGAACTGAGTGCTGCCACACAGACCGTGACAATTGCCAAGGGTAGTATAGAGAACCGCTCGTACACCGCCACCTGGACACCTATCCACTACACGATGAAGTTCGATGCCAACAACGGTACGGGCACGATGACCGATCAGCTCTTCACCTACGATGAGGAGATGGCGCTGACGGCTAATGCCTTCACCCGCTCGGGTTACAACTTCAAGAACTGGAACACCAAGGCCGACGGCAGCGGAACGACTTACACCAACCAGCAGAGCCTGCTGAACCTGACCGCCACCGATGGCGCTTCGTTCACGCTCTATGCCCAGTGGCAGATCATCCCGTACACCATCGCCTATGACCTCGCCGGCGGTAGCGTCGCTACGGCCAACCCGACGGAGTACAACGTGGAGACCGCTACCTTCACCCTGACGAACCCGACCCGCGAAGGCTATGACTTCGCAGGATGGGAAGGCACAGGCATCACAGGTACCGCAACGACGGTGACCATCCCCACGGGCAGCTATGGCAACCGCACGTACACCGCCACTTGGACGCCTATCGTCTATGACATCACCTACGACCTCGCTGGCGGTAGCGTGGCTACGGCCAACCCGACGAGCTACACCATCGAGACCGCTACCTTCACCTTGACGAACCCGACGAAGGCCCACTGGATCTTCAAGGGCTGGACAGGCACTGGCCTCAGCGCAGCTGCGCAGACGGTGACCATCGCCAAGGGTTCGATCGGCACCCGTGCATACACCGCTACTTGGGAACGCGAGGTTTATACCGTGTCTATCACTTCGAACATTGCAAACGCAGTGACCGCCTCGACGACCTCACCCCAATATGAGGACGACGTGGTGCTGACCATCGCTGACGACGAGGACTATGACCTCGTATCGCTCACCGTGGACGGCGTCGATGTGACGTCGCAGATCTCCGGCGGTCAGTACACCATCAGCAGCGTGAGCGCCAACGTCGCTGTCGTAGCTACCTACAACGCCAACAAGGCGTTCATCACCATGGCTCACGCCCAGCAGACCTTCAGCTGCACGCAGCCCCTTGACTTCACCGGTGTCACCGGCCTGAAGGCTTACATCGCCAGCGGTTACATCGACGGCACGGTTGTCCTGACGCGCGTTGACAAGGTGCCGGCCTCCACGGGTCTCTTCCTCGTGGGCACGGAAGGTGCGGAGTATAAGGTTCCGTTTGCCGCTTCGTCGGCCTTCTACAGCAACCTGCTCAAGCCAGTGCTCACCGCTCAGACCGTACCGAGCGAAGCAGACGGCTGCACCAACTTCCTCTACAGCGAAGTGAACGGCGTGAAGGGCTTCTACAAGTCCTCCGGCAGCGGCACGGTAGCAGCAGGCAAGGCTTATCTGCAACTGCCCACCTCAGCACTCGCCAACGGCGTCAAGGCTGTCGGCTTCATCTTCGAGGGCGACGAGACGGGCATCGATGCTACCGAGTTCAGCGGCCGTCAGCTGCCCACTGCTGTCTATGACATGGCAGGACGTAAGGTCGCCGACACGTTCGATGCTAAGAAGTTGCCGCAGGGCGTGTACATCGTGAACGGTAAGAAGATTGCCATCAAATAAAATGTGTGCGCTATGACGAAAAAGAAATATCTGAAACCTATGGCGGTGGTGCTGGACGTCAGCACCGCCACCATGCTCGCCCTCTCCGGCAACTTCATCGAGGGCGAGACGCATGGCGAGGGCGTACACCCTGAGACGCCGGTAGATGGCGAGAACGCCTGGGCCAAGTCTTCTTTCGATTTTGAGTGGGAGTAGTCCCAACGATCCCATAAGCTCATCTAAACATGATCAAGCCTCTCCGCAAGCGGAGGGGCTTTTTCGTTAGAAAACAATGGGGAACAATGACCAATAATAGTATTGTTCTTGGAGTGTCGATCGACCAAGCTGGCGAGGACGTTGTATTCCCTTTTTTGACCTTCAGATAGTTTTTTTCTTATTATTTTTTGCACTTTAAAAGTAATTATGTATTTTTGCGGCGAGAAATACACAAGTTATGGAAAAAGAAATCATCAAAGAATCCATGGGACATCTGGGAGTCATTTGCTCTGCGCCAAGCAAGAAGCATAGGCGTTCCCATATACGTCGGCTAACCCCAGAGCAGAAGAGAGAGATACTGATTTCTTACAAAAAACGATATGAAGAGTATCAGCGTAAAGTTACGCAAGCTTAAAAGAGACATCTCATTTGAGATGGTCGTTGACCCTTTCATCTTCTCTCCTGATTTTGTAGAAGTGGTAGCCATATCGGGGGCACTTATTGACACCGGTGCCACCCGATCCTCTATTGGACTGGATTTAGTTAAAGATTTGGGAATAAAACCAAAGAGGAAAGAAGTGGTCAGCACCACGGTTGGTTTGGCTGAATGTGAATTATACGATATAGTGTTAGCTATTACTCCGGATTTCTTTCTCCCCCTTGAAGTGTATGGAGTTCCTAATCCTGAACGTGGTGCCGTTATTATTGGAATGGATGTTATAGGAAAGGGAACTATACACATTGAAGCAACAGGTAGCACCCATCGTGGTTACCTTGCTTTTCCTATTCCCGACTAATGGAAACAAAGGTTGCCACCGAAGAAGACCTCTAAATTATTCTTGCGCATTGTTTTCCAATAACTTCACGGCCTGTACGATGTCGGACGGTGAGAGGTGTGTGTAGCTGGCGATGATGTTGCCTTGTCGCAGGACGGCTGTGGGGACGGGTTCGCCCTTGGCGTTGAGGACTTGTACGTCGGAGGCGGGCTGGGGTTCCGCGAAGCGTGTGTAGTGGAACTCATGGCCGCGGAACATGTGGTCGTCGAGGGTGAACTGTCGGTAGCCGAGGGAGAGGCGTCGGTCGGCCTGGCGCGCCGTGATGGAGTAGGGGAGTACACCGCACATGGGATAGGTGCCTTCATCGGTGATGATTTCGCGGCAGAGATACATCATGCCGCCGCATTCAGCGATGATGCGGCCTCCGGCCTCGGCGAAGTCGCGAATGAAGCGCCGCATGCCTTCGGCCTTCACGAGCGCCTCGAGGTGCTTCTCGGGATAGCCGCCGGGGAGGTAGAGGACCGACCCAGCAGACCCAGCAGACCCAGCAGACCCAGCAGACCCACCCCCCGCCCTCCCTGTAAGGGAGGGAGCGGTTTCCTTTGCAGGCAATAGACAGGATGAAGGATTACAGCATTCTGCCCCCTCCCTTACAGGGAGGGCGGGGGGTGGGTCTCCTCCCTCCCTTACAGGGAGGGCGGGGGGTGGGTCTGTTGGGTCTTCCGGATCGAAGAACTCGACGTCGCCGAGGCTTTGAAGCAGGTCGAGGGTTTCCTGATAGATGAAGGAGAAGGATTCCGCATTACGGGCTACGAAGATACGTATAGACGTATCGGCATTGACGTAGAGACGTGTCGGCGTTTGCGTATAGACGTGTTGGCCTTCACGTATAGATGTGTTTTGGAGTAGGGTCTGCCAGTCTATGTTTTCCTGCAGGGTGCGGATGAGCTGTTCGTCTTGCGTGTGCTCCGAGAAGTCGAGGCCGAGGTAGCGCGAGCCTTGGATGAGTGCGGCCTGCTTAGGGATGCACCCGAGGCAGGCGATGCCCACCTCTGTGGCCACCTCACGGAGCATGGCGGCATGACGCGGACTGCCCACCTTGTTATAGATGACGCCTGCGAAGCGCAGATCGGGGAAAAAGTCGATGAAACCGTGCAAAATTGCAGCCATGGAGTAGGCTGCGGAGCTCGCATCGACGACCAGGACGATGGGTAAGTCCAGCACACGGGCGATGTCGGCGCACGAACCGTGGTAGCGGTCGTAGCCGTCGAACAGTCCCATCATACCCTCCACGACGGCCACGTCGGCGGGCTCACGTGCCCACGCCGGTGCGTCGTCGCCACCTTGCGTGTAGCGTCGGAACAGTTCGCGGACATGCTCTTCCGACGCCATGAAGGTGTCGAGGTTGATGCTGGGGCGGTGGCACACGGCTTCGTGAAACTTCGTGTCGATGTAGTCTGGACCGCACTTGAACGGCTGCACACGGTGGCCTTGCTGCGTGAACAAGGCCATCAGACCGCGTGCCAACGTGGTCTTGCCCGAGCCGCTGGTGGGCGCTGCGATGAGGAAAGCTGACTTCATGAATGAAGTATTAGTAAGCCCACTCCCATCCCCTCCCCAAGGGAGGGGCGTTCAAACAGGTTGAATACGAGCGGAGACGAGTTCCCCTCCCTTGGGGAGGGGTTAGGGGTGGGCTGGTTATTTAATGCCGGCAGTGTGAGGGGGAAGAGGGGGGAGTCGGTGTGGTCCTCGTAGATCTTCTGGACGAGCAAGCGCACGATGTCGGGGTGTGCGGCGGCGAGGTCATGATCCTCGTGCGGGTCGTCGGCCAGGTTGTAGAGCGACGGCTGTCCGCGTTTGACGACCAGCTTCCAGTCGCCGCGTCGCACGGCGAGCATGTCCGTCTCGTGGAACTCCCAGTAGAGGTGGTCGTGGAGGCGCTGCCGTCCCTTGCCGGTGAGCGTGGGCAGGATGGAGATGCCGTCGGTGGTGACGCTCAGCCCCTTGAACCTCCCGTGCTTCGAAAGCTTTATTCTTGCGATGTCGCAGAATGTGGGCATGAGGTCGTAGAAGGCGAAGGGCAGGTCGCTCTCGCTGCCGGCACGGACGTGCTGCGGCCATCGCACAATGAAGGGTATGCGAATGCCTCCTTCGTGTGTGCTGCGCTTGAGACCTCGGAACTTACCGTCGTGGTTGAAGAACTCGGGGTCTGCGCCGCCCTCCTCGTGGGGGCCGTTGTCGCTGGTGAAGATGAGCACGGTGTTGTCCGCCAGCCCTTGCTCCTCCAGCAGTTGCATGATCTCGCCCACCTGTGCATCCAAACGGGTGATCATGGCGGCGAACTGAGCGTGCGCCTCGGGCGTCGGGTTGTAGCGCGAGGGATTGTCGCCACGATAGACACGCTCGGGCAGCAGGCGTCCGCGGAAGGCTTGCAGCAACGAGTCATCGGGCTGTCGCAGCTCGGCGTGGGGCAGGGTGTAGGTGAAGATGCCGAGGAAGGGCTCGTCGGCCTTCTGCTGCCGCAACCATTCCAGGGCACGCTGATGGATGAGGTCGGCGCTGTACTGGCGGCGCCGGTCGTAGTCGTCGCCGTACATGGCGTGCTGTATGTTCTGTTCGAGGACTTCACGCACGACGGCGGTGTCGCCCCGCGAGCGGCTGTAGCGGTTGAGGAAGTTGGGGAAGTAGAGATGCGCCTGGAACTGGCAGATGTACCCGTAGAACTCATCGATGCCGCGGCGGTCGGGTGTCGAGACGCTGCCCTCGTAGCCGCCGGCCCATTTGCCGAACATACCCGTGTGGTAGCCGGCGGCCTTGAACAGCTCGGGCAGGATAGGCACTGCGGGGTCGTAAGGCTCCTGTCCGACGACGGCGTAATCGACGTTCTGTCCGTAGTCCACACGTCCGCTCCAATACTCCTTGTTGCCGCGGACATGGGTGTGCCCCGAGTGCTGACCGGTCATGAAGCAGGCTCGCGAGGGTGCCGAGACGGGGCTGCCGGCATAGGCCGACGTCATGCGCATGCCCTGAGCAGCCAGGCGGTCGATGTTGGACGTGCGGAAATGCTGCTGGCCGTAGCAGGAGAGGTCGCCATAGCCCAGGTCGTCGCACATGATATACAGGATGTTAGGCCGCTGGCGGGCGGCACCGGGAGCGACCAGCAGGGGCAGCAACGTGGCGGGCAGGTAGTGGAGGTATTTGTTCATCTTAGGGCGCAGGACATGTAGTGATGTAGTCCTTGTGGCTGCAAAAGTACAATTTTTTGGCGGTAACGTGCCTCTTGGGGCATAATATTTTTCGGGTTGGCTCATTTTTTAGGGTAACAATGCAAAAAAGTCAGCCAATAATGAGCAGCGAATGATAAATTATGCTTATCTTTGCGCCCGAAACAAGGCAATCGTGGGCCCGAGTGCCCTCGATGCAAGGGAATCCGGTGAGAATCCGGGGCTGTTCCTGCAGCTGTAATCCCCCATAGAAAGCGCCTGTCCATATAACGCCACTGGAGCGAGTGCCCGTTAATATGTTAATCCGTTAATATGTTAATCCGGCCATCCTCTGGGAAGGTAGGACAGGCAGGGGAAAGCCAGAAGACCTGCCGACGTTTCGTTTAACGTTTATCGTATAACGTTTAAAATCTATGCTGCGTCCAGGAATAGGCGCGAGCGAGTTCGATGAAACATCTGTTTACTGCAGCGGCGGCATTCGTGTGCCTCGCTATCCCTTCCACAGCACAGGACTCTCTACATACGAACCGTATGGAAGAAGTGGTCGTTACCGGTACTGGCACTCAGCACCGGCTGAAGGACGTGCCCGTGCAGACGGAGGTCATCACGCGCCGCGAACTGGAGCAGTACGGGGGGCGCAGCATCGAGGATATCCTCGCCGGGCTGACCGCCAGCTTCGCCTTCAACGAGGACGATATGGGCAGTCAGATGCAGATGAACGGCCTCGGCAACGCCTATATACTTATATTAATAGACGGCAAACGGCTGCACGGCGACAACGGCGGGCAGAACGACCTGGGGCTCATCGACCCTGCCCGCATCGAGCGTATAGAGATTGTCAAGGGTGCGGCGTCGGCGCTCTACGGCTCGGATGCCATAGCGGGCGTGGTGAATATCATCACACGCAAATACGATCGCGACGGCCTGCTCATCGAGAACACGACGCGCGGCGGCAGCTACAACGACTGGCGACAGCACAACAGCGTAGGCTTTGCCATCGGCAAGGTGTCGTCGCTCACCAATTTCCAGTTGCAGCACAGCGACGGCTGGCAGAACACGTCGCACGAAGACCCCCGTCAGACCGAATTCCCCATCTACGACTCGCGCAACATGACCGTGAACCGCCACACCAACTGGCAGGTGGCGGAGCGGCTGACCTATTCGCCTGCCCCCAACCTCGATTTCTACGCCGAGGGCAGCATCTATCGCAAGCGCATCTACCGTCCGTCGGGCAAATACGCCGCCGTGGACGTGAAGACCTACGACCTCGCCTATCGCAACGCCTCGGCAGCGGTGGGCGGCAAATGGACCATGGACAAGGGTGTGGTGACGCTGGACGTGGACTGGAACCGCCATGCCTACGAATACGTGTTTACGGACACGACGCTTGTTGACGGCTACGACCCCTACGGCCACTTCACACACTACTTCCCTTATTTCCCCGACCAACGCAACCTGCAGAGCGACCAGCGGCGCACGATGGCTCACCTGAAAGGCGTCTTCGAACTGCCCGCCAACAACCGCCTGAGCGCCGGCGTGGAGATGCGCTTCGACTGGCTGCACGCCCCGATGCGCGTGGATCATGGCGGCACGGTGACTGATAACACCGAAGCGCTCTATGCGCAGGACGAGTACAACCCCTTGCGATGGCTGCAGCTGACGGGCGGCCTGCGCCTCGACCGCAACCAGCAGTTCGGCTTGCACCTGACGCCGAAGCTGTCGGCCATGGTCTCGCCCACGGACTGGCTGCGCCTGCGAGCCGCCTGGTCACAGGGCTTCAAGACGCCGACACCCAAGGAACAGCACTACCGCTACGTCCGCGAGATGAACGGCACATACCTCTATCTTGGCAATGCCGACCTGCGCCCGCAAACCAGCAACTACGGCTCGGTGAGCGCCGAGGTCAACGTGGGCGGCTTGTCGATGAGCGTCACGGGTTATATAAATAAGGTAGAGGATATGATCAATCTCGTGACCATACCCAACTACCGTGCCCCCGAGGAGTATCAGACGCAATACGAGCTGCACAAGACACGGCAGTACCAGAACCTCGAGGATGCCCGTACCGTAGGCGTGGACTTCAACGTGCGCTACGCCATGAAGGAATTTGCCGTGGGCGGCTCCTATAGCTACCTCGACACCGATGCCCACCAATACGATAGCGACCACGAGCGCATGACGGAGGTCGTCATCGACGGCATGGCGCATCACAAAGCCAACTGGTTCGGGACGTGGAACCATCGCTTCCGCCGCCCGTATCGTCTCGGCCTTGGTATCTACGGCCGTGCTTCGTCAAAGCGTTACTACCAGCTCAATGGCAACGGCAAGGCCTACCACATCTGGCGTTTGACTACGACGCACGACCTCCTGTGCCGTGCTATTCAGTCGCGCGGTCTCACCCTCCGCTTGGAAGCCGGCGTGGACAACCTCTTCAACTACGTCGATCGCACGCCCCACGGCCTGCACCTCGGAACCACCACGCCCGGCACCACCGTCTATGCCTCCGTAACCCTCCGATTCAATCAAGGAAAATTCAAGTTCCAATCATTTAAAACCAATTCAAAACAAAACTACAATGAAGAAGATTAAGTTCTTTATGATGGCTCTCGCAGCCGTCGTCCTGTCGGCAGGCTTCGTCGCTTGCGACAAAAATGAAGAAGAAACAAGCAACAACTGGTCCAAGTACCAGAATGCAGTGACCCAGAACGTCAAGGCCAACAAGAAGCAGAGCAAGGCTATCCTGCTCGTGGCCTTCGGCTCCACTTGGCAGCAGGCTTACGATGCCTTCGACGGCACCGTCACAGCCTACAAGCAGAAGTTCCCCGGCTACGACGTATTCCTCTCCTTCTCATCAGCCATCTGCATCAACCGTGCAGCTGCCGGCGAGAACGTTGCCCCCCGCAACTTCTATGCTCCTAACTTCTGGCTCAATGCCTTCGCAGCCGAGGGTGTGCGCTATAGCGAGATCGTCGTGCAGAGCCTCCAGGTGATTCCCGGCGAGGAATATACACGCGTGATCAACTATATTAAGGACTTCGCCAACAACGCTAACGGTGACCTCGACGACGAGTACCTCTCGAAGGTCGTTGTGAAGCTCGGTGTGCCCCTCCTGCAGGACAAGGACAAGGACGTACCCGAAGTGGCTAAGCAGCTCGATGCCCTCTACAAGGACAAAGCGGCTCAGGGCGTAGTGGCCTTCATGGGTCATGGCAACCCCGACAGCTACGACACTTACAAGGCTAACGTGCGCTACACCGAACTCGAAGAGGCGCTGCAGACCTATAGCAAGAACTACTTCGTAGGCACCGTCGATATGATGGAGAACTTCAAGACAAACGTCCTCGAGCGTATGCAGGCTGCCGGCATCACCAGCGGTAAGGTGTTCTGCCACCCGCTGATGTCTATCGACGGTGACCATGGTCACAACGACATGGCTGGCGACGACGACGCATGGGACAACGGCTTCGAAGCCAACGAAGAAGGTGAGGTGGAGGACACCTCATGGAAGATGTTCTTCCACCACATGGGCTACGAGTGCAACAACTCCACCATGATTGAGAAGGGCTTGCTCGAACTGCCCACCATCCGCAACGTGTGGATGAACCACACGCAGGACGCCATCAACGGCGAACCGCTCGACTACTACCACTCCAAGAATCCGGAGGAGTAAACAAGATCCATGAATCACACCATAAATACTATCTGCTTAATGACGGTGCTCCTCGCGATGGGGAGCACCGCCTTTGCGCAAAGCACCGAGCGTTCTTCCCGCTCGGATTCCCTTTCTACGTCCCACGACCTCAATCCCGTTGTCATCACAGGCACAGGCACTTACCATCGTGCTGACAACTCACCCGTTGCCGTGAAAGTCATCACCGCAAAAGAGCTGAAGGACGCACAGGTGACGACCCTTCAGGATGCCCTGACCAAGCTGACCACCACCATCACCACCCACACCAACGGCATGGGAACCTTCGTCAACTTCAACGGCGTGAGCGACGACTATATCGTCATTCTCGAGAATGGCAAACGCGTGAGCGGCGACGACCGTTGGAGCCGTATTAACATGAACAACGTGCGACGCATTGAGGTCTATAGCGGTGCGGCCTCGGCGCTCTATGGCAGCGACGCCATAGCCGGCGTCATCAACATCATCACCGACGATGGTCGCGAGCCCGTCTCAGCCTCTTCGTTCACCAAACTGATGAACCACGGCCGCTTTGACGAGGAAGTCAACGTGGACGTCAATGTCGGCAAGCTGACGTCGCAGACATCCTACGCCCATCATCAGGCTGACAACTGGCAGGTGAACCATTACCAGGCCTTCGACGAGGACGGCACAGAGGTGCTGAAGCTCACAGGGCGCCCCATGTCCACCGGCTTCCACAGCAACAATATCAGCGAGCGTCTCGAATGGAAGTTCGACAGCCGCTGGTCTGCCTACATCCGTGGCTCCTACTACGACAACCTCACCGACCGTCCCCAAACCGCCTCCTATTTTACCCAGAAAAAATCTAAGGCCACCGTATCCGACGGTTCTCCGTCGGGTTCCACCTACACCTACACCCCGAAGGCCGCCTATACCTACGACCTCCATCACACTTCCTACACCTACGGCGGCGGCGCCCGCTGGACGCCCAATGCCCGAATCCACGTTTACCTCGACATCTTCAGCGACAATTTCTCCTCGAAATACGACTATTGGCAGACTGCTGACAAAGAAGCCTACGACGAGACGCGCAAGCGCACCCACTACGTCAACGAGACACTCCGCGGCATCTTCCGTCTGGCCGATTGGAACAAGCTTTCGGCTGGAGCTGAGTTTGTGCAGGAGAGCCTCAGCAGCCAGAGCGACAACATCGATTTCGAGACCACCAACACCTACAACCTCTTCGCGCAGGATGAGCTGAACATCGTGAAAGGCCTGGATGCCGTCGTCGGCCTGCGCTATACGCAGAACGACCATTTCGGCGCTGCCTTCACCCCCAACGCTGGCCTCTTCTATCATATCGGCGGCTTCCGTCTGCGTGCCAGCTATGCAGGCGGCTATCGCACGCCAACACTCTCGCAGCTCTATGCCACCGACCAAGCCAAGACTGCTGCCCGCTATACACTCTACAACAAGGACTTGAAACCCGAGAAGAATCATTTCTTCAACCTTAATGCCGAGTACAGCAACCGATGGATGAGCATCAGCGTCACGGGCTTCATGAATAAGATCCGCGATATGATCAACTATCGCACGATGACCGCCGACGAGATTGCCGCCGACGCTAATCTCAACGCCCTGCAGGCTGACGGTTGGTCCACCATTCGCCAACGCGACAATATCGACCGTGCTACGCTCCGCGGCATCAGCGCCTCGGTCAAGTTCCTCCTGCCTGCCGGCTTCACCATTGGCGGCGGTTATACCTTCACCGATTCCGAGGCTGAGACGCAGACCCTTGACAAGAAAACCCAGCAGTACGTCATCACCACGTCGCCTGTGGACAAGAGTGTCAAGCACGTTGGCAACGTCCTCGCTTCGTGGGATCACACCTGGGGCGACTATCATTTGAACGTGTCCCTCAACGGCCATCTGCAAGGTGAGCGCTACAGCAGTACCTACGGTTATGCCGACGGCTTCAGCCAATGGGACCTGACCACGCGTCACACCATCGTTCTGAACCATTTCACGCTGGAGCCTGGCCTCGGCATCGAGAACCTCTTCAACCAGCGCGACAATTCTTATTGGAACTCCAATTTTTCGACAATTAACCCCGGACGCTCATTTATTGTGAGTCTGAGGATGAAGTATTAAAAAAGTATTGTTATCTTTGTGCTCGAAAACCAAAGGTTATGAGGAAGATTATTGTTGCGGGCCTCGGCCCTGGCAGCCCCGAAGATATGACACCTGCTGTGCTTGACGCTGTCCGTCAGGCAGATGTCATCGTTGGCTACAAGTATTATTTCCGATTCATAGAGCCGTACTTGCGCGAGGGTTGTGAGTGCGTCGATACGGGCATGAAGCACGAGCGTGAACGTGCCGAACAGGCTTTCAACCTGGCCGAAGAGGGCAAGACCGTTGTCGTCATCTCCTCCGGCGATGCTGGCATCTACGGCATGGCACCGCTCATCTACGAGATGTGCCGCGAGCGTTCCCTCGGTTCTTCACCTTTGGAAATCGCCGTCATTCCCGGCATCAGCGCCTTCCAGAAGGCTGCTTCGTTGCTCGGCGCTCCCATCGGCCACGACCTCTGCATCATCTCGCTCTCCGACCTGATGACCCCTTGGGCGCTCATCGAGAAACGCATCCGAGCCGCTGCTGTCGGCGATTTCGTCACGGCGGTCTATAATCCTAAGTCGCATGGTCGCTATTGGCAGCTCTATCGTCTGCGTGAGCTCTTCCTTGTGGAAGGACGCAGCGAGAGTACGCCCGTAGGCATCGTGCGCCAGGCAGGACGTCCCGAACAGGAAGTCACGCTCACCACCCTCGGTGCGCTCGATCCCGAACAAGTCGATATGTTCTGTGTCCTCATCATCGGTAACTCGCAGAGTTATGAATGGCAACGCAAGTTCATCACGCCGAGGGGATATTATCGTAATGAACAATGGAGAATGGACAATGGGTCTGCCGGTCAGCAGATCATGAACGAGTCGTTCCGCACCATCCTCTCTGAGATGAAGAATCCAGAGGTGCCGAAGTGGCGCTTGTGGCCTTTGCTCCATGCCATACACACGACCGTCGATTTCGGCATGGAAGAGATCCTCTGGATGGACGAGCGTGTCACGGAAATCATCTATAACAAGATAGCCGAAGGCAGTCTGCGCCATATCGTAACTGATGTGACCATGGCGGCCAGCGGAATACGCAAGGGAGCATTGGAAAGGCTTGGCATCGAAGTTCATTGTTACATCAACGACCAACGAAGCAAACAGATAGCCGACGAGCGCAACATCACCCGTAGTCAGGCTGCTATGCAGCTGGCCGCAGAGGAACATCCCGACGCGCTCTATGTAGTAGGTAATGCCCCGACTGCCCTCTTCGAGATTTGCGACCTCGTTCGCAAGGGCAAGTTGCATCCAGCAGGCATCATTGCTGCGCCTGTAGGTTTCGTTCATGTCTGCGAGAGCAAGCACGCCGTCAAGACGTTGACGCAGATTCCAAAGATTATCGTTGAGGGGCGCAAGGGAGGCTCCAACATCGCTGCTACTCTCGTCAACGCCATACTCACCTACGACGATGCCGAACTACTTAAACCTGGGCGCGACCTGTGATTTAGAACATTGAACTATTGAATTATGTTGCGTTTCATCGTCATAGGCATCACCGATCATCCTCATCCTTGGTTTCCGCCTGAGGTGATGGAGATTATTCGCTGCGGCAAGGTCTTCTCCGGCGGCAAGCGTCACCATGAGATTGTAGCACCCTTGCTGCCCGATGGCGCGGAGTGGATAGATATCACCGTGCCGTTGGAAAACGTCTTTGAGAGGTATAAGACTTACTCTCATCCTTGCCCAGAGGAAGGCCTTCCCGTCATTGTCTTTGCCTCCGGCGATCCCCTCTTCTTCGGCTTTGCCGTGACCTTGCAGCGCGAGTTCCCGGATGCAGACATCCGTGTCTTCCCCTCGTTCAACTCCCTTCAGATGCTCGCCCATCGTCTCCTGCTTCCCTACCATGACGTGCGTATTGTCTCGCTCACCGGTCGCCCGTGGCAGGAGTTCGACCGTGCCCTCATTGAACGCATTTCCAAGATAGGCATCCTCACGGACAAGGAGCATACTCCCGCCGCCATCGCCCAGCGTATGCTCGAATACGGCTACGACAACTACATCATGCATGTCGGCGAGCATCTGGGCAATCCCGACAAAGAACGCATCACCACCTTCACCCTCGAGCAAGCGTCCTCTCAATCTTTCGCGATGCCGAATTGCTTAATCCTTGAAGGTAATCGCTTCCTCCCTAACAGGGAGGGCGGGGGGAGAGTCTGCTCTTCTTTCGGCCTCCCCGACTCCTCCTTTGCGCTCCTCGATGGTCGCGAGAAGATGATCACGAAGATGCAGATCAGGTTGCTCACGCTACAGGCCCTCGACCTCCCTCGCCGCCATGTCTTATGGGATATCGGAGCCTGCACAGGTAGTGTCAGCATCGAGGCGCGCCTCCTCTTCCCCCACCTCCACATCGAAGCCTTCGAGATACGTCCTGAGTGCGAAACCATCATCCGCGAGAACTGCCGTCGCCACGGCGCTCCAGGCATAGAGGTACATATCGGGGACTTCTTGGAGGCCCCAGATGGGTATCCTTTTCCCGACGCCGTCTTCATCGGCGGCCACGGCGGTCGTCTCAAGGAAATCATGGAGAAGGTACTGACGGTCTTAGCCCCAGACGGTGCCATCGTGATGAATAGCGTCGTGGCTCCCAAGGTCACCACCGACAGCCATCGTCTGTGGGATGAGGCCTGCGCTGCGTTAGGACTCCATCAAGATCCGCCAACAAGAATACGACTCAATGACAATCACCCCATAACGATACTACGATGCCGAAGATAGCTATCATACAAATCAGCCAAGCCGGCAGCACAGCGGCCTCCCTGCTGATTAACCAGTTGGGTGCCCATAAGCTCCAGCGCGAAGACGTCCCCAACCATTGGCACGACTTCGATGCCTTCGTCTTCATCGGCGCCATGGGCATCTGCGTCCGCACCATAGCCCCGCTTATCGAGGACAAACACACCGACCCTGCCGTCCTCTGTGTTGACTCTTTGTGCCAACATGTCATCCCCGTGCTTTCCGGCCACGTTGGCGGTGCCAACGCCCTCGCAGAGGTCCTTGCGGATTTACTCGGTGCCAAGGCCGTCATCACCACCCAGAGCGACCTCGCAGGACTTTGGGCACTTGATACTCTCTATGAGAACTATGATTGGCACATGAGTTATGTGGGCGACCTCAATACGGCGATAAGTAAGTTCGTCAATAGGGAGCCTGTGGCTCTTCTGCTTGATGTTCGCGACGAGGGTACGGATTATCTCGAACGCACTTGTCCCCCACATGTGACGATTGTGAATACCGTCGATGAGATCGTTGAGGGCAATTACTCTTTAGCAATTATTGTTTCTCCTTTCATCTACTCTTTACCATCTGATTTATTGGTCGTTCAATATACCCCACAAGTGTTGGATTTGGGCATCGGACTTGCTCATCAGGCACCAGTTGATACTTATGAGGATATCCAACAACTGCTTGCTGAACACGATATTTATCTCTGGTCTGAATGTATCCGCAATATCTGTACCATTGATATCAAAGCGGAGGAACCTGTTATCCAGAAGTTCCAAGAAGAGCGATACGGACTTGAACTCAAACTCTATACTGCCGATGAACTGGCCGCAGTAGATGTTCCCACGCCCAGCGAAACGGTAGAAAAACATGTGGGTACGCCCAGCGTCTGTGAAGCTGCTGCCCTGTTGGCTTCCAATCATGGGAAACTGCTATTGCCGAAGGTGAAGGGAAAGAACTTCACACTTGCCGTAGCCATTGACCGTAAGTATCTGCGTGAGGGCCACATCGAGATTGTGGGTGCCGGTCCGGGTGATCCTGACCTCGTTTCTGTGCGAGGTCGTAAGATGTTGGAACGGGCAGACCTGATTCTCTATGCTGGCAGCCTTGTGCCTAAAGCCCAGACGGAATGTCATAAGCCGGGCGCTGTGGTGCGTTCGTCGGCCGACATGAATCTTGAGGAACAATGTGAACTGATGAAGCAGTTCTACGACCAGGGTAAGTACATCGTTCGTCTGCATACGGGCGACCCCTGCATCTTCGGAGCCATTCAGGAACAGATGGCGTTCTTCGATGCTCATGGTATGCACTATCACATCACGCCTGGTATCTCCTCGTTCCTCGCCGCCGCTGCCGAACTGCGCTCTCAGTTCACCATCCCCGAGCGCACGCAGACCATTATTCTCACTCGTGGCGAAGGCCGGACACCGATGCCCGAGCGCGAGCAGCTCCACCTGCTGGCCCGCTCGCAGTCCACGATGTGTATCTTCCTCAGCGCAGCCATCGTCGATGATGTGCAGCGCGAACTTCTCATGGAATACCCCGAGGACACACCCGTGGCGGCCTGCTACCACCTCACCTGGCCCGACCAGCACATCTATCGAGGTGTGTTGAAAGACCTCGCCAAGATTGTCCACGATAACCACCTCACCCTTACCACCATGCTCGTCGTGGGTGAAGCCATCGACAACCGCCAAGGCCTCTCGGAGTTGTATAACAAAAACTTCACACATCTATTCAGAAAAGGTAAAGCATGAAACGGACCGCTTCATTCCTCTTTCTCATCCTCTTGATCCTCTCCCTCTTCATCCTCAATCTCCTGTTGGGCACGGTGAAGATTCCTGTGGGTGAAGTCCTTGGAATCCTTTTCTCTGCGCCCTCAGCAGGAGGGGACGGGGCCTCTATTTTTCATAATATCATCTGGAGCTCCCGCGTGCCTCAGGCGTTGACCGCTTTGATGGCAGGTGCAGGTTTGGCCGTCAGCGGTTTGCAGATGCAGACGGTGTTCCGCAATCCCTTGGCCGGTCCTTCTGTTCTCGGTATCTCCAATGGC
>Ga0310697_10002226_pt1 | contig 20926 bp, 18 predicted proteins | sample 172DNAGHGlowgp2_FD_203883 | JGI IMG/M metagenome (GOLD analysis project Ga0310697, IMG submission 203883) | Sheep rumen microbial communities from Palmerston North, Manawatu-Wanganui, New Zealand - 1728 DNA GHGlow gp2 (v2) (version 2) | ecosystem: Host-associated > Mammals > Digestive system >... | reverse complement strand
CGCACCCGTGCGCCGGTCGCCGGCAGAGCATTGCTGCTCCCCGCTGCCCCTCGACTTGCATGTGTTAAGCCTGCCGCTAGCGTTCATCCTGAGCCAGGATCAAACTCTTCATTGTAAGAATTGCTTTTCTTTTACCTTTGACTCGTCTCGTGTCCCCCGCCGGCCTCCGCCGACGGTCTTAAGACACACGCTATCTCATCTGTCCAGCCTTTCAATGTCCTTTCGCTCCCGGCTTGGGCACCCTCTCGGGGGCGTCCCTTTCCCTGTCGAAAGCGGGTGCAAAGATACAACCATTTTCCAAACCCGCAAAATTTTTTTTCGCATTTTTTCATGGGCGCAGCCGCTCAACGGTGTGCCACAGCCGGTTGCGGCGAAAAAAAATTTTCACCGGCCGCCGCCATATGACGGAAAAGGGCCCGCAAAACCGGGGACGCAAGCACCTTTTTTCCAAAAATCGGGGGTCGGCGCATCGGCCCGCTACTGACTATCGCTGCATATTGTTGTGTATCAGTATTATAAATGATTTTTACACCCACTGGGTATGTGCATATAGCGCTGCAGTACAGAAGTTTGGCAATTCTCGGGAGCAGGCAGCGCCGGGGCCGCGCCGCACCTGCACCGCCCGTTCGCCTGCAGCCCGAGGGCAGTTGCCCTGCAGTTGCTCTGCAGACGGGGACAAACTGTCGAAGAACTGCCGGACATGTGTCGGCGACAGGGCGGCGGAGGGACGGTGGAAGGGCGGTGGGTTGGCGAAATCACTAATAATAATGATTGTGCGTATTAATAATAATGGTTATTTTTGCGGCTTGAAACTAATGGAAAAGAACTATGCTACTATCTGATTTACAAACTGGAGAACGCGGAGTTGTGGTGCGTGTGGCGGGGCATGGAGCGTTCCGCAAACGGATTATCGAGATGGGTTTTATAAAGGGGATGACGGTGGAGACTGTGCTGAACGCCCCGCTGAAAGACCCAATAAAATATCGTATTATGAATTTCGAGGTTTCGCTGAGGCGTTCGGATGCCACAAAGGTGGAGATTGTGAGCGAGGCCGAGGCGGAGCGAGAGATAGGGAGTCACAAGGATTACTCACCTATTGCCGCTCCCGAATGCGACGCGATGCACCATATTGCCGAGGAGCGGGCACGGACTATCAACGTGGCGCTGGTGGGCAACCCCAATTGCGGCAAGACCAGTATCTTTAATATCGCAGCCCATGCCCACGAGCGGGTGGGCAATTACAGCGGTGTGACGGTGGACGAGAAGGTGGGCACGTTTCAGCACGGCGGCTATACGTTCCATTTGGTGGACCTGCCGGGCACGTACAGCCTCAGCGCCTATTCGCCCGAGGAGCTGTATGTGCGCAAGCATATCATTGAGAAGAACCCCGACATAATCCTGAACGTGGTGGACGGGAGCAACCTGGAGCGCAACCTGTACCTTACCACGCAGCTCATCGATATGGACATCACGATGGTGATGGCGTTGAATATGTATGATGAGCTGATGCGCAGCGGCGACAAACTCGACATCGAGCAGCTCTCCACCCTACTGGGCATGCCCATCGTGCCTACGACGGGCCGGAGCGGTGACGGCATTGACCGCTTGTTTGACAAGATAATCGAGGTGTTTGAGGGACGCGACAGCAAGACTCGCCATATCCACGTGAACCATGGGAAGGAGCTGGAGCAATGCATACAGCAGCTGCGCACGGAGCTTTATGAGCATGGTTTCAGCGACTCGCTGTCGACACGCTTTCTCAGCATCAAGCTGTTGGAGAACGACAGGCAGCTCGAGCGTTATATACAGGAGCGCGACCCCGACGGCAGTGTGATGCGCATGCGCAACGAGATTGCCGATGCGTTCAAGAAGAGTAACGGCCGCCGACTGGTGGACAAGGACATCAGCAAGGGGCACCAGGTGGGCGTGGAGGCGGAGCCCCAGGACATTGAGAGCGCCATCACCGATGCCAAGTATGCCTTTGTGCGAGGGGCATTGGCGGAATGCTATGAGAAGAATGAGAAAAGCACGCTCCACCAGCACACGGACATGATTGATGCCGTGGTGACCCACCGCTGGCTGGGCTACCCGGTGTTCCTCATCATTATGTTCATCACTTTTTTCTGCACGTTTGCCGTGGGTCAGTACCCCATGGACTGGCTGGAGAGTCTCTTTGGCTGGCTGGGCGAGGCAGTGGGTTCGGTTATGCATGAGGGGCCCCTGCGGTCGCTGCTGGTGGACGGCATCATAGCGGGGGTTGGGTCGGTGCTGGTGTTCTTGCCGAACATCCTTATATTGTACCTGTTCATATCATTTATGGAGGACAGCGGCTATATGGCGCGCGCCGCCTTCATTATGGACAAGTTGATGCACCGCATGGGGCTGCACGGCAAGAGTTTTATCCCCATGATTATGGGCTTTGGGTGCAATGTGCCGGCCATTATGGCCACGCGCACCATCGAGGACCGCAAGAGCCGGTTGCTCACCATGCTGGTCATCCCCATGATGTCGTGCTCAGCCCGCATACCGGTGTATGTGATACTGGTGAGCGCTTTCTTTAGCCAATACGCTGCCTTTGTGCTTACGGGGCTTTACATGCTGGGCATGATAATGGCTGTGCTGATGGCCAAGCTGTTCAGTCGTTTCTTTGTGAAAGGCGAGAGCCTGCCCTTTGTCATGGAGCTGCCCCCCTACCGCATGCCGACTGCCAAGTCTGTGCTGCGCCACACGTGGGAGAAGGGCAAGGAATATCTCAAAAAGATGGCTACCATCATCCTCGGGGCCAGCATTATAGTGTGGGCGCTCAGCTACTTTCCCACCAACGACAACCGCAAGCTGCAGGCCGAGAATTCCTACATGGCCCGCATAGGCAAGGCCATCGAGCCTGCCATGCGCCCGTGCGGTTTCGACTGGCGACAGAGTGTGTCGCTGCTGGCGGGCGTGGGAGCCAAGGAGGTTGTGGCCAGCACGATGGCTGTGGTCTATGCCACATCGGACGACGAGGCAGTCGCACTTGAGGAGGACTTTGAGAGCGAGGAGAACGAGAGCCGCATCTCGGAACTGGTCCGCAACAACATGTCGCCCCTGTCGGCGGCCAGCATGCTGCTGTTTATACTGCTTTACATGCCGTGCATCAGTACCATTGTGGCCATTAAGAACGAAAGCGGCAAGTGGAAATGGGCCCTGTTCACGGTGGCCTACACCATCGGGCTGGCATGGATAGTTTCGACACTCTTCTTCCAAATAGGAAGTTTATTGATTTGATTATGATACAGACAATCATAGCACTGGCGATAGTGGCGGCAGCAGCGGGCTTCGCTGTGCGGCGTCTGTTCCGCACCCTGAAAGGCAAAGGCGGATGTCCGGGCGGCTGCAGCAACTGTCCGGCCCGGGGCGGGGAATGCCATTGCAACGACAGTCAACCCTTCCCCGACATCCATCTGGATTAATCCCATCCACGCCTACAGCTGTACAAAGAGCTCCTGGGATGCAATAATTCCCTGCGTGGCACGTTATCCGACAGATTAATCATTGTTCCATGGACAGGGAAAAGGAGATAATCAAGCTAACAATCATCGGAAGTGCTGCGAACGTAGTGCTTACGGTGTTCAAGTTTATCGCTGGCGTAGTGGGTCATAGCGCTGCCATGACCGCCGACGCCTTCCACTCGCTCTCCGACCTGCTGACCGATGCCGTAGTGCTGATATTCGTACACATCAGCAGCAAGCCGGAAGACTGCAGCCACGACTACGGTCACGGCAAATACGAGACCCTTGCCACCACCATCATCGGTCTTGCTTTGGCTGCAGTGGCCATAGGCATCGGCTACAAATCCGTGACAGCACTCCTCTACTGGTGGCATGGAGGGACTTTGGCCGCCCCGGGCATGGTGGCGCTGTGGGCCGCCCTCGTCTCCGTCATCCTCAAAGAGATGGTCTACCGCTACACTGTCCGCAACGCCCGCAAGCTCGACTCCCCTGCCTTGGAAGCCAACGCCTGGCATCACCGCAGCGACGCCCTCTCGTCGCTCGGCACCCTGGTGGGCATCGGCGGCGCCATACTGCTAGGCCACCGTTGGACCGTCCTCGACCCACTGGCCTCGCTGGTGGTGACATTCTTTATCCTGCGCGTGGCATGGAAACTGCTGCGACAGGGCTTTGACGAACTGATGGAAGCCTCCCTGCCCGAAGAGGTGGAGAGCGAAATCCTCACCATTGTCAACACCTTCCCCGATGTGCAAGACCCTCACCACCTGCGCACACGCCGCATCGGCAGCCGCTACGCCATCGAGCTGCACATCCGCATGGACGGCAGCACCCCCCTCAGCATCGCCCACTCCCGCACCTACGAGATAGAGCAAGCCCTGAGACAACGCTTCGGCACCGACACACACGTCACCATCCACGTAGAGCCGACCCACAAAGACTCCAACCTATAACTGGCGAGGACATATTTCATGTTGGTCGTAGCGTGGGTGGATGGACTAATCACACTTTTCTCAGCAACACCCCAGCTATTCTGACTATTGAAAGAAAAAGCATATCTTTGCAAAATATAACAGTACAGAATCACCTTCAATAATCAAAAAATCATGCGAAAAATCAGTATCTTATTATCCCTATTGCTGCTCACTCTGTCATTGATGGCGCAGGTGCAGACCTTCGAATGGCAGGGGAAACAGCGACAATATCTTGCCAAATCACCTGCCGGGCAGACTGGGAGCGTCCCTGTCCTTTTCTTCCTTCACGGCTTAGGCGACAATATCACCCGTCTGGACAACGAGTTTCACTTCCAGCAGATAGCCGACAGATTCGGCTGGATGGTCGTTGTGCCCCAGGCACTAAACGAAGGCTACGGGACGATGTGGAATGCCGGGTTGATGAACAGCAGCACCGACGATGCCGGCTTCCTGCTGGCCCTCCTCGACACTTTGGCTGCCAGAGGTTCGGTAAACCTCGACAGCGTCTTCTTCACGGGTTTCTCAATGGGCGGCTTTATGACGCACCGCATGGCCATCGAGCATGGCGACTGCATCACGGCCTGTGCCCCCGTCAGCGGTCTGATAACCCACTCATTGTCCAACCGACAGGCTGTCGCACCTGTCAAAATGCTGCATATCCACGGCACCGACGACCCTGTAGTAGGATATGACGGAAACTCACAGTATTTTGGTGGAAACCTCGGCCTCGGCGTAGAGGCTATACTTGACTACTGGAAAGCAGCCGACAACTGCACTGAAGAGCCCGCTATCGACACCTTTCCCGACCTGCGCAACGACGGGTTACGCTTTATCCGCTACACCTATCAGGGCGATGCACCCCTTCAGCACATCAAAGTGATTGGCGGCAATCACACCTGGTACCACAGCGAAGAGCAGTACGACATCGGTTACATAACCAAGATACACAAATTCTTCACCTCCAACAACGGAGGGAATACGGGTATAACTGAGGCCACTCAGAACACCCTTAGCCTCTGGCCCAATCCAACAACAGGCAGAATCACGGTCGCTCTGCCAGAAAAAAGTAACCTAGAAGTAATAGACATGCTCGGCCATATCGTAGCCACCTACCAGCTGCAGCCCGGCACACACCACCTTGATCTCACCCACCTGCCCAAAGGCCTATACCTCATAAAAGACAAAACCAGCGGCGCCCAATCAAAAGTACTGAAAAACCACTAATCGGCCACAGAAGACATACTGCCCGTTGAGACATTTATGTTACCCCTGTTTATGGTAATGACAAATCCAACAACTGTCACCGAAACCTGTCTATACATTTTCAGAAGCAGCTGTCACACAGCCCAAAACAACCCAACACACATATCTTTATGCTGTGGGGTGCGAGACTTCCCATCGGGATAGCCAACTACAAATTCGCACATCCCATTATCTTTTTTTCTCACATATCAGTTTTTTTCTGTAATTTTGCAGTCGCTTACGCAAGTAAAGTAAGCAGCTGCAAGAAAAGCATTGCAATACTGTCCCGATATCGGAATTCGGCAAAATTTCAATGAAGGAGGACGGAGCAATTATGCTTTCGCTTGTTGTGTATGCTACAGGCTCACGCTGTAAGCATATCCTCAGGCGTGAGATGTGTTCCATACTACCGTTCCTTCATAGGTTTGCCGAAGCCTCGATATCAACGGACATGAGTACATAAGTCTCATGCCTTTCTTTATTGTATGAATTGCCTGTTGGGGACTTGGGGCAAAAAAAACAGGAAACAATGGTTAATTACTGGATTCATCGATGCAAATGTGGCGAAAATGCATGGCAATTCACACATGAGTTGTTGAAAAAACACAACATCATTACAATCGGGTGGAGCGATCTATCCAATAAGGAAATATACAAACAATTAATTTCTAATTGGGAATCGTTTGAACAAGTATTCGAAAGTTGGGGTTACCCTCGTAACCGTTACAATCTGTGGCGTTTCTTGAATGAGATGAAGAAAGGTGACATTGTGGTGGTTCCATTGTATGGAGTCTTCGACATATACCGTATTGCAGACGATGTGGTATACAATAATGAGACTATTGACCAAAAGTTGTGGGTTGATTGGAATGGAGAATCTGCCTTCTTGGACAAGGATGGCTACCCCGCATATGAAGATGGAAGAAGACAGATTGACATGGGGTTTTACCGCAAAGTAGAGCCTATTGCTACAAATATTCCCCGCAACGATTACGCTCAGCAACGGCTTTTCTCCCGTATGAAGATTCAACAGACCAATGCCAACATCAATGATTTGCAAGACGAGGTTGAAGACACTATCAGCCGTATAAAGAGAAATACCCCAATTAATCTGCATAATGAATTTTTGGAAGAAGCAGCAAAAGGGCTTTTGTATCAAATGAGGGACAAACTCAACGATAGTAAGCATGAGCAATTGGTAAGGTGGTATATGGAACAATTAGGGGCTGTAGCCGAAATACCACCAAAGAATGCCACCAGTTGCGACGAGGGTGATGCTGATGTGATAGCGACTTTTGACAAACTCAATGGATTTACCATTTTGGTTCAAGTGAAAGCGCATAGAGATTTCACTGATGATTGGGCAGTCAAACTAATAACCACATATAAGATGACAATGGAAAAACACCGTCAATATTCATCTTCCCAAATGTGGGTTATCTCCACTTGTGACGATTTTAGTGAAAAAGCCAAACGTGATGCTGAAGCATCAGGAGTGCGACTTATTGCAGGTTTGGAGTTCGCACGAATGTTGGTTGAAAATGGAGTTTATACTATGCCATTATAATTCCCAAGCATGAAGTCATCAGTACAGGAAGCCGAACATCCAGAGGGGGATGTTATGGAGAGAGGCGTGCTCGATGTCGTCTCTCTCAACGTAGGCTTTCGCGGGGTCTATCATAGCAACTTGGCGGCGGGTTTCGTTTTTTCCACCTATCTCAAAAAGTATACCTGTCAGCCTCTAATGGTTTCCATAATACTATTTTTTGATGCAAAGATACGAATAATAATCAAAACTGCACACTCTACAGTACAGTTTTTTGCTGTTTTTGCACGATAGAGGATGCAGATTTGTCAGGAATACCTGCAGGGAGGCTCAACAAAAAAAACGTTGCGGCGACTGCTGCAACGTTTTGCTTTCTGCGGAAAGGAAGGGATTCGAACCCTTGAAGCGCTTTTAACGCTTACTCGCTTTCCAGGCGGGCCTCTTCAACCACTCGAGCACCTTTCCGTGGGGTTGACTTTCGCACTGCGCAGGGGGCTGCCCCACTGGCGAAATCGGGTGCAAAAGTACTACTTTTTTCGCAAATAGCAAAAAAAAATGTAACTTTGCATTCAGAGTAAAACATGAAAATAATAACAAATACACTAACAATGAAACGATTAGTAATTTCTATTATGGCCATTACAATGCTTGCCGCCGTAGGCTGCAAAAGCAACAAAACCGAAGAAAAATCGGAAATTCAACAAAAAGTGGACGAGTATGCCGAGTTCACGCTGACCACCGACCTGAGTGTGCTGAGCGAGAAAGAGAAACAGCTCATCCCGGTCTTCATCCAGATTGCCGACATCATGGACGACCTCTACTGGGACCAGTACTTCGGCCCCGAGAACCGCGCCAGCCTCGACACCATCACCGACCCCGCCATCAAGGCCTTCGCCATGATACAGTACGGCGCCTGGGACCGCCTGGGCGAGGAACGCCCCTTCATCCCCGGCTACGGCGAACGCCCCGCGGGCTGCAACTTCTACCCCCTCGACATGACCGCCGAGGAATATGACGCCCTGGCCGACCCCGAAAAAAGCAGCCAGTACACCGTCATCCGCCGCGACGAGAACGGCGCCCTCAAAGTGGTGCCCTACCACGTGGAATATGCCGACCGCCTGGCCAAAGTGGACAGCCTGATGGGTGTGGCCATCGACCTGGCCGAGGACGCCGGACTGAAAAAATACCTCACCGAGCGCCGCAAAGCCCTCATGACCGACGACTACTACGCCAGCGACCTGGCATGGATGGACATGAAACAGAGCAAGCTCGACTTTGTAGTGGGACCCATCGAAAACTACGACGACGCCCTCTACGGCAGCAAAACCAGCTATGAATCGTTCATCCTGGTGAAGGACGAGAAATGGAGCAACGACCTGGCCAAATTCGTCAAAATGCTGCCCCAGCTGCAGAACGACCTGCCCTGCGACCCGAAATACAAACCCGCCATGGCCGGCGCCGAGAGCGACCTGAACGTGTATGACGTCATCTACTACGCCGGCGACTGCAACGCGGGCTCCAAAACCATTGCCATCAACCTGCCCAACGACGAGCGCATACACAAAGAAAAAGGCGCCCGCCGCCTGCAGCTCAAAAACGCCATGCAGGCCAAATTCGAGACCATCCTGCAGCCCATTGCCAACCTGCTCATCAACGAAGACCAGCTCGACAACGTAAACTTCAACGCCTTCTTCAGCAACGTTTGCTTCCACGAGGTGGCCCACGGCCTTGGCATCAAAGAGACCGTCACCGACGGCAAGAGCCTGCGCGAAGCCCTCGGCAGCCAGTACAGCCCCTGGGAAGAAGCCAAAGCCGACATCTGCGGCCTGTTCCTCACCACCCACCTCATCGAGCTGGGCGAGATAACCAACTGCACCAAAGAGGACGCCTTCGTCACCTTCATCGCCGGCATACTGCGCAGCGTGCGCTTCGGCGCCACCGAGGCCCACGGCATAGCCAACATGATGTGCTTCAACTACCTGCAGGACAACGGAGCCTTTACCCGCAACAACGAGGGCAAATACGTCATCGACGTGGAGAAAGCCGAGACAGCCATGAAGAGCTGGGCCGCCCTCATCCTGCAAGTGGAAGGCGAAGGCGACGTGACCTTTGCCAAGAGCTACTCGGCCGAGAACGGCAAAATCCGTGCCGACCTGCAGAAAGACCTCGACCTGATAGCCTCGAGCAACATACCCCGCGACATACGCTACAACCAAGGCCTGAAAGCCCTCGGCCTGTAGTCCCCCGTGCGGACGGGCTTCCCCCGCCGCACCCTCCGCAACAGGGCGGCCGCCCAGCCTCGAACGCTGATCGGCCGCCCTTTGTTCGTCCCTTCCCCACCAGTTGTTCCACAGTTCTTCGATCCTGCATACACAAACAATCGAATAACTGCTGAGAAGCAATCGGACAAAGAGCGGTCCTGCAGCGGCCCAAGTGCGGCTCCAGATGGGGAGAACGGGGCGCGGAGAACGCCCCCGGCTGGAGGGGAAAATATTTTTTGGGCAAAAAAGGCACTTTATTAAGAAAATATTGTATATTTGCAAACTGATATTTGTGCATAATAAAAATATAATATGCACGCAATAGGTGGATTACGACCGACGCCCTTGGACTGGGGCAGGCGTTGAAATGGTATTTTATAGCCACAAATCTTCCAGAAGCCCTTGGCCCGGACCGAGGGAGGTGGGAGAATTGCCCCGACGGGGGCATAGCAAAACGCCGTACAACCGGCGCATGAGAAAAACAGACAGCAATCATGGGAGAGACGCACTGGTATGCCGCGAAAGTGAGAAACAACCGCATGCAGCCCATACGGGAGCGGCTGGCGGTGGACAGGGTGGGGTACTTTGTGCCGGAGATTATCGGTTCGCTGGTGTTTATGCAGACCACGGACGAGTATCTGGCCCGGTTCGAGCAGTCGTTTTTCAGCCAGGTGTGGGTATACCGCAGCCCTTCGACGCACAAGCCGTCGCCTATCCCCGACCGCGAGATGGAAGTGTTTATGTTTGTCTGCTCGGCCGGGAAGCAGGGGCTCACCTACCTGGGCGACGACAAGCCTGAATACCACCTGGGCGAGCATGTGCGTGTGACCGACGGCCCGTTCAAAGGCGCCGAGGGCCACATAAAACGGATAAAGAAAGACCGCCGGCTGGTGGTGAGCATCAGCGGTGTGGCGGCAGTGGCCACGACCTATATACATCCACAGTTCTTAGAAACGATTACCGACAAAGAATGAGACGTCCGTTGTTCCCCTTGGACCCAATCAAGGACAAGTATTACTATCCCGGCCAAAACTTTGTGGAGCGGGGCAGCGAAGACTGCGACAAACTGGATTTGGACACCATCGACGATGCCGATGTGCGCCATTTGTTCGAGGATGTGGAGACTGCGCCGCTAAAGGATGTCTACCGCTGGTTCCTCAACCATAAGGGCGACTTTGCACCCAGCTCGCTGGTTTGCAGTTTGCAGAACAACGGTGGCGACCCGCTGCCCGAGCGCGCGAACGGCGAGCCCTACCACGCCATATTCGTGCTGCGCCCGCTGCACACCATCTACGAGCTGGATGTGTTTCTGGCCAATGCCAACCATCATCTGGACAATGGGGGCTACCTGATGTGCAACTGCCGCACCTCGGCGGTGAAGAAGGCGGTGATCTACAGCCGCTACCCCAAGGGGGTGAACCGGGTGTACTATGGGTTCCACTATCTGTGGCACAGGGTATTCCCCAAAATCAAGGGGCTGAAGAACATTTATTTTGCCGCCACCAAGGGGCGCAACCGCACGTTCCACCGGGTGGAGATACTGGGACGGCTTTACCACGCGGGGTTTGAGGTGCTGTACGAGAACACGGCGCACGGGGAGTTCCGTGTGCTGGCGCGCAAGGTGAAGGAGCCTGTGACTGAGGGTGTGCCCAGTTCGTCGCCGATTGCGAAGCTGAACCGGGTGGGCAAAGGCGGGCGGATAATCACCGTGTACAAGTTCCGGACGATGTATTCCTACAGCGAATACCTGCAGGAGTATGTCTACCAGCACCGCCGCCTGGACAACACGGGCAAGTTCTACCACGATTACCGGGTGAACACCATAGGGGCGCTGCTGCGCAAAACCTGGCTCGACGAGCTGCCGATGGTGGTGAATATGCTGAAGGGGGAGATGAAGCTGGTGGGTGTGCGCCCGCTGTCGCAGCAGTTTTTCAGTCTCTACACGCCCGAGATGCAGCAGTTGCGCATCAGGACCAAGCCGGGGTTGCTGCCCCCGCTCTATTACGAGAAGGTTCAGCCCGAGACGCTGGAGGGCATACAGGAGTCGGAGCGGCGCTACATTGAGTCATACCTGAAGCACCCGCTGCGCACCGACTGGCGCTATTTCTGGGGCATAATGGGTAATATTTTCATCAAGCACAAACATTCACATTAATATACTATCAAAAGTATCGACATGAACGAGACACAAGCCTGGACAACAGTCATCAAGCCGAAAGACAAGCTCTGGTCGGTTGACCTGAAGGAGTTGTGGAACTACCGCGACCTGGCGTCACTATTTGTAAAGCGGAACATTATCACACAGTACAAGCAGACTGTGCTGGGACCGCTATGGTTTATCATACAGCCCATACTGACCGTGTTTATGTACATGGTGGTGTTCGGCGGCATTGCGGGCATAGGCACCGACGGCATACCGAAGCCGCTCTTCTATCTTTCGGGCACCTGCATGTGGCACTATTTTTCGGACTGCCTGGGCCGCACGTCCAATACCTTTGTTACCAACAGCGGACTGTTTGGCAAGGTTTATTTTCCGCGGTTGATAGTTCCGCTGGCCAACGTCACCTCCAACCTGCTGCGGTTTGGCATCCAGCTGGGTCTGTTTGCCGTGGTTTATGCCATTTACGCCATCATCGGCTGCCCGGCCAGCATGAACTGGTACGCGCTGCTGTTTCCGGTTTTGGTTGTGATGATGGCAGGCCTGGCCCTTGGGTTTGGCATTCTCATTTCCAGTATGACCACCAAATACCGCGACCTGCAGATTCTGTTTTCGTTTGTGGTGCAGCTGTGGATGTATGGCACGCCCATTGTGTACCCCCTCAGTTTGGTGAAGGGGAAGGTGGCGGCCGGTATCGACCTCTGGACCCTCATGCATTTCAATCCCGTCACCCCGGTGCTGGAGACCTTCAAATACGGTGTGCTGGGAGCAGGCGAATTCATTGGCTGGGGCTGGCTGGCCTACAGCTTTGTGTTCATGGTGGTGCTGCTGGTGTTTGGCGTGGTGATTTTCAACAAGACACAGAAGAGTTTCATGGATACAGTCTGAGACCATCTGTCATAACAAGCAAACAGTCAAACCTAATCCCAAAAAATTGAAAAAAGCACTTATCACCGGAATCACGGGGCAGGACGGAAGTTTCCTTTCGGAATTCCTGTTAGGCAAAGGGTATGAGGTGCACGGTATTATCCGCCGCTCGTCAGTGGACTATCGCGAGCGCATCGCCCACCTGGAGGGGCACGAGCATTTCCACCTGCACTATGGCGACATGGGCGACACGCTGAGCATCATCCAGGTGGTTGGCCGTGTTGCGCCCGACGAGATATACAATTTGGCCGCCCAGAGCCATGTGCAAGTGAGTTTCGACGCGCCGGAGTATACGGCCAATGTCGATGCCACGGGTGTGTTGAGGATATTGGAGGCCGTGCGCCAGTGCGGACTGGAACGGCGCTGCCGCATTTACCAGGCCAGCACGTCAGAGTTGTACGGGCGGGTGGAGGCCGTCCCACAGAACGAGGAGACCCCGTTCCATCCCTACAGCCCCTATGCAGTGGCCAAGCTCTATGGCTACTGGATTGTGAAAGAGTACCGCGAGGCGTACAACATGTTTTGCAGCAACGGCATCCTGTTCAACCACGAAAGCGAGCGCAGGGGGGAGACTTTTGTCACGCGCAAGATTACCCTCGCCGCCGCCCGCATCAGGCAAGGTCGGCAGGAGAAGCTGTACCTGGGCAACCTTTCGTCGCTGCGCGACTGGGGCTATGCCAAGGACTATGCCGAGTGCATGTGGATGATACTGCAGCATGAGCGGCCGGACGATTTTGTGATAGCCACCGGACAGCAGCACACGGTGAGGGAGTTTTGCGAGCGGGCATTCAGCCATGCGGGCATGGAGCTGCGCTGGGAAGGCGAAGGTGCCGACGAGAAGGGGGTGTGCACAGCCGTTGCTGACACCACTCAGTGCGGCCATCTGGTAGGCCGGACGCTGGTGGAGGTGAGCCCCGACTTTTACCGTCCCACCGATGTGGTAAACCTGCTGGGCGACCCGGCCAAGGCGCAACGCCTGCTGGGGTGGAACCCGGCCAAGACCTCGTTTGACGAGTTGGTGAAACTGATGGTTGAGAACGATATGGCCAAGGTGGCGTCGGACGATGCCGCAGCACGTGTGCGGTGCAACCTGGCCGAGTATTTGGAGAAAGGCATAGTGAAATGAATAAGGACTCGAAGATATATGTGGCCGGACACCGCGGCATGGTGGGGTCGGCCATAGTGCGCGAGCTGGGCCGGCGGGGGTACAGCAACCTTGTGCTGCGCACCCACAGCGAGCTCGACCTGCGGAGACAGGCAGATGTGGAAGCCTTCTTTGCTCAGGAGCGGCCCGAGTACGTATTCGTGGCGGCGGCCAAGGTGGGCGGTATTGTTGCCAACCAGAGCGCCCTTGCCGATTTCATGTACGACAATATAATGATGGAGATGAACATCATCCACTCCGCATGGCAAAACGGTTGCCGTAAGCTGGAGTTTTTGGGGTCGAGCTGCATCTATCCCCGCCTGGCACCGCAGCCCATGAGGGAGGACTGCCTGCTCACCTCGCCGTTGGAGCCTACAAACGAGGCATACGCCTTGGCCAAGATTTCGGGTCTGAAATACTGCGAATACCTCAACCGACAGTATGGCACCGACTACATCAGCGTGATGCCGACCAACCTCTACGGTCCCAACGACAACTATCACCCCGAACACAGCCATGTGCTGCCAGCGCTGATAAGACGTTTTCACGAGGCCAAGACCTCGGGGCTGGCTGAGGTGGTTTGCTGGGGCGACGGCTCCCCGTTGCGCGAATTCCTGTATGTGGACGACTTGGCCAATCTGTGTGTATTCCTCATGGAGCATTATTCAGGCAACGAGACCGTCAATGCCGGTACCGGCAAAGAGATTACCATCAAGGAGTTGACGGCCCTGGTGGCACGCATTGTGGGCTACACCGGCCAGATAAAATGGGACACCACCCGACCCAACGGCACCCCGCGCAAGCTGCTCGACGTGAGCAAGGCTGCCGCATTGGGATGGACGTATAAAACCGAACTGGAAGACGGTATTCGGATAACATATAAAGACTTTTTAGAAAACCCTGCCCGGGCAGAACGATAAGAAAAAGAACATGGCAACAGCAATCGAATTCAACAACATCTCCAAGCAGTATCGCCTCGGACTTGTTTCCACCCGCACCCTCAGCCACGACCTGAAACGCTGGTGGGTTATGAACATCCAGCGCAAAGATGACCCTTACCTGAAAATCGGCGACACCAACGACCGGTCAAAGAAAGGGGATAGCGAATATGTGTGGGCACTCCGCAACATAGATTTCAAGGTAGAACAAGGGGACGTGGTAGGCATTATAGGCAAGAACGGAGCCGGGAAGAGCACCCTGCTGAAATTACTGTCCAAAGTGACTGGCCCTACCACCGGCACCATCCGCGCCCGTGGGCGCATTGGCTCGCTGCTCGAAGTGGGCACCGGTTTCCACAGTGAGATGACCGGTCGCGAAAACATATTCCTCAACGGTGCCATCCTCGGCATGACCAAGGCCGAGATTAGTCGCAAGCTGGACGAGATTATTGACTTCAGCGGTTGCGAGCGTTATATCGATACTCCCGTTAAGCGCTACAGTTCGGGTATGACCGTGCGTTTGGGGTTTGCAGTGGCTGCATTCCTCGACCCGGAGATACTCGTAGTGGACGAGGTTTTGGCAGTGGGCGATGCCGAGTTCCAGAAGAAGGCTATCGGCAAGATGCAGGATGTAAGCCAAGGAGAGGGACGCACGGTGCTTTTTGTGAGCCACAATATGGCCAGTGTACAGCGGTTGTGCTCGCGGGGTGTGCTGCTTGAGAATGGCCAGGTGAAATATATGGGCGGCATTTCTGACACCATCCATACTTACCTCAATGACCAAGTGGTGCAGTCAGAATATATCAATCCCGCCCCCAACCCCAAGAACAAGATTTCGATGCTGCATGCCAAAGTGTCGTCACGACTGGGCAACATATTCTACTCAAACGAACAGGTTAATATCGATTTCCGCATTGTAATCAACCAGCCTATCCGCGACTTGGTGGTTGGTTTCAACCTTATTAGTTCGTTCAAACACCCGCTGGCACGTGCCGACTACAACGACCTCAACGGTCTGAACACACTTGCCCCCGGCACCTACGAATTTCACTTTGTTATTCCAGCCAACACGCTCAGCAACGGTGAATACTCCATTAGTTTCGACGTGGCGGAAAAGGGTCTGCGCAACTACTGCGGCGAGGATACCCTGCTCACGTTCGAGATGGCGGTAGACCCATCGAGTACTATCAATACATTCAGCGAAAATCTCCCCATCAAGTCCTCTATCATCCGCGAGATGTGGTTCCAAGGTTATGAGACTTGCTAAACGCCCTTCGGTCGATATAATACTCTGCTGCTATAACCAGGAAGAATATATTGCCCAGGCTGTAGACAGTATACTTGCCCAACAGGTGGAGGCCACGGTGCGGGTTATCGTGGCAGACGACTGCTCCACCGACGCGACAATGGACATCATTCGTCAACGCGAGAGCAAGTCGCCGTTCCAGTTTGTGTATTTGGACAACGACCACAATCTGGGGATGAAGGCGAACTACCGCAGGGCATTTGCCGCCTGCAAGAGCGACTATACTGCCATCTTGGAAGGTGACGACTGGTGGAACGAGAACAACCACTTGTCACAGCACATTGATTTTCTGAAAAGGCATCCGCTTCACTCCATGTCGTACAACCTCATTGCCCTTTATATCCAGGACACTGGGCGGTTGCGCAAGCAAAGATGGCTGTACAAAGACCTGGAGTACCTTTCAATTAACCTGCGCCAACAGATTGCCTGGGGAAACCAGATTGGCAACCTGTCATCGTGTGTGTTCCGCACACGGCTGCTTCACAAGCTACCGGATGAATTCTTCCAGCTGGATTTTGCCGACTGGGAACTGGGAATAATGATGGCACGCATAGGGCCTATTGCTATGCTGCGCGAGCTCACTTCCACCTACCGCATCAACAGCAAGGGCCAGTGGTCTGCATTGTCGGGGAACGCAAAATTCGACTCACAAGTCCGCTCTCTCCACAACATACAGCCACTATTGCCGAGCTATTGCAAATACTACATACGCTCGTATGAGCAGCGACTATACTCAGGCAAGGGCATGCCGTTTAAGGTTCCGTTCAAAAACAGGCTCAAAGGGACACTGAAAAGGGCCCTGCATCTGCAACGGAACAGCAAATCAAAGAAATAGACTGAAACACACACCATCAAAAACACACTCATGAGCAAAAACATACTTGTATTGCCTGGCACATACTGGCAGATTGCATTGGTGGACAAGATACGCGAAATGGGACACCGGGCTTTTGTGGTGAATCCCGCACCCAACTCACCCGCCTTCAGCCATGCCGACGGACATCTGCAATCGGACATTTTCGACCGGGAGGCGGTCGTACCCTATGGGGTAGCAAACCATATTGACGCTGTGATGTCCGACCAATGCGACATCGCCATGCCCCTAATCGCAGAGTTGGGCAAAACATTCCATGTTCCCGCCATGGACCAAGAAACGGCGGCCCTGTATACAGACAAATACCTCATGCGGGAGTTTTGCCGCCAACATGGCCTACCCCATCCTGAATACCGCCTGTGCAAAACCCCGGAGGAGGCTATTGCCCTGCTTAAAGAGATTGGCAGACCCATTATCATCAAACCCCTTGACAGCAACGCCAGCCACGGAGTTTTCAAATGTACCTGTCCCGAACAGGTAAATGAGAAATTTGCCGAGTCACTGTCGTTCTCGCGAATTGAGAAATCAGTATTGGCCGAACGATACATAGAAGGCACTGAATTTACGATTGACTCGGTAAAGACCCCCAATGGCCATTTCGCGTTGGCCATCAGCCAGAAGAAACATTTCCCCCACAATCCTAATATTGCCAACGAATTGCTCTTTTCGCACTACAACCCAGACTTCGACTATGACCTGCTGAGGAGCGTCAACGACACATTTGTCAACAACACCAATCTCCAATTCGGGTTCACACATGCCGAGTACAAATATGAAAACGGGCAATTCCTACTGATAGAAATTGGAGCGCGTGGTGGCGGCAATATGATATCGTCAGCCATCACACAGTACATGTCCGGCTATGACACCTACCGCTACCTCATCGAATGCTCCACGGGAGACCTGCACAACGAGGACTTCTCCATTCGACCCGAGTACCGAAATCGCGCTGCCGTGCTCAAATTCTTCCCCACACCCAACGGGGGAGGGAAGGTGACAGCCATAGAAGGCATAGACTTTCTCGATAACGAGCCTGATATCAAACACTATAAATTCAACTTCTCTGTAGGTGACACCATTTGCAACGCTGTCAACGACTCAGCTCGAATCGGTTTCTATATAGCCGGCAGCGAAACAATGGACAAACTGCAAGAAGTCATGCGTGGGGTTGAGAAAAACGTGCATATCAAGGTACAATAAACATGAACTACATAGAAGAAGCACTCAGTCTCATAGACACTAATAAAATATCCACCACAGAGGTGGCCGACGTACTGGGAAAGACCGGACAAGTGGACGGTGTGCATGCACTGACAAGTGGTCAATTCCGAGCCGGCGAAGTAAAACTGATTTATGCCATAAATAACAGCAACTGGCATGTACACAAACAACTGGCAGAATCGGACGACATCAAAGACAAAATACTGTTCATCTATAACATCGACTGCGACCGGGCAATCTTTGGTGACTTGGTTAGCAAATACATCATGCTTTACAAAAGGGCAAAAGCCATTGTCGTAAACGGCAAGCTGAGAGACGCACACCGCCTGATAAAAGAGAAGTACCCCATCTGGCTGAACGATGTAAGCCCCATAGGTTGTGTCAACTACCCAAACGGACCCGATATCGAACCAGCCACACTCCAACAACTGAAAGACAAATACGAGGGCTCCATCATGGTATGCGACGACAGTGGGGTTGTAATGATACCCAAAGAAGCCATCAACGAGACCCTCATAAACAAGCTGAAATTCATAGAACTTCAGGAGGACATCTGGTTCTATTGCGTAGACACGCTAAAGATGTCCACCTTCGACACCGTTTGCGAGAAGAAATATCTCAAAGAAGATATTCTGGATCACCGGCTCATGTCCCAGTTCACTGAGCTGCAAAAGAATTTGTAATATGTCGGAAACTCCACTGGTAAGCATTTGTTGTCTGGCATTCAACCACGAGCCATTCATACGCCAATGTCTTGATGGTTTTCTGATGCAGGAAACAACATTCGGCATAGAGATTCTGATCCACGACGATGCCTCCACAGACAACACTGCAGACATTATTCGAGCATATGCCGATAAGTATCCGGACATCATATTCCCCATATACGAAACTGAGAACAAGTACTCGCATGGTTTCAAGGGGAAAATGGATATTGTATTCAACTATTCACGTGCCCGTGGCAAATACATAGCCTCGTGTGAAGGCGACGACTATTGGACTGACCCCCATAAACTGCAAAAGCAGGTGGACTTTATGGAAAGTCATCCTGAATACTCTGTATGTTTTCATCGCTGCCAGCACCTCAACACTTACAATGGCGCCATGACTGACGACAGGTGTGGGCGACTCTTCCGCGACGGAAAAGAAGGCATAGACATCACTGCCGATAGGTCTCTTGGCAACTGGATTACACAACCGCTCACGATGCTATTCCGCAGAGACTGTTTCGATCCCAACTGGCAGAAACAATATAAATACTATCGCGATATGCACGAGATATACCACCTGTTGAGCGTTGGAAAAGGCTATCTCTTTTCGTTTGTAGGAGGTGTTTACAGGTATCATGCAGGTGGTATACACAGTATGATTTCAAATGAGCAGTACTGCACAACTGCACTCCCCATAGACGAAGAGTTCTACCGCATCAATCGCACACGGGCTGCCAAGCGCAACTATCTGTTCACACTGCAGGATTGTATCAAATACTACACATCAACCGATAAGTGGAAAGCACTGGGCTATATCCTCAAACACTTCAAAGTTTCACACGACCTGCATCTGGCATACAAAGAAATAATACGGCTCTTTAAACACGCTACAAATGCATAACTCTTTCGAGAAAAACATATTGGCTCCTCTTTTCCACCAATTCGACATAGAGGCCGAACATGATGCCTTTTTTATTGACGGGCATGCATATACTTACAGGCAACTTGCCGAACGTACATCGGCCATACGTCACTTTGTACACAGCAAAGAGGACACATTTTTTGCCTTGGCCATAAACGACGACATTGACACATATGCCGCAATTCTGGCACTATGGATGGAAGGCCGTGCCTACGTACCCCTACACCCACTGCAACCTGTTGCCCGGAATATGGATATCATCCTACAAACCCAAGCCAACTGCATACTCCACTCCTCTCCAAGTTCTGCACTGACCGAGCAAGCTGCAAATCAACAACTCGAAACGATACACACACAACAACTGACCCATGCTGGCAACGGTCTAACCAAATGGGTGGACACACCCGACGACAGCCTTGCATACATCCTCTTCACCTCCGGCAGCACAGGTGTACCTAAAGGAGTATGCATAATGCGCGGAAATATCGCATCCTTTATCGATTCATTTTGGAAAACAGGTATAAGCATCAACCCATGCGACCGCTGCCTGCAGGCCTTTGACCTCACCTTCGACGTAAGCATACAGGCATTTCTCACTGCACTGTTGCGCGGAGCCTGTGCCTACACCATACCCTATGGGCAGGTAAAATACCTATATGCAGCCTCGCTCATCATGGAACATCATATCACCTTTGCTGCCATGGCTCCCTCAATGCTCACCTACCTGCGCCCCTATTTCGACCAATTGCAAGCCGATTCCCTCACCACCACCATACTCACAGCCGAAGCCTGCCCAATAGACCTTGTTCACGACTGGTTCTCGTGTGCCAAGAACACGGAGATATACGACTTCTATGGCCCGACAGAGGCCACGGTATATTGCACCTGCTATCATCTTGCACGAAAAGGCGACAACCTGTCCGCCAATGGCGTTGTTGCCATTGGGAAACCACTGGCCAATGTAACAGCCATAATAATTGATGAAAAAGGCAATGAAGTACTGCCGGGCGAAAAAGGCGAGCTGTGTATTGCCGGAAGCCAAGTGACACCCGGATACTGGAAAAACCCGCAAAAAAACGCAAGTTCATTCTTCACCCGCACAAATCAAGATATAACAACAAGATTTTACCACACTGGCGACCTATGTCAACTCACTCCCAGTGGCGACATATTGTATTACGGTCGCATCGACCAGCAGGCAAAGATACAAGGCTACAG
>Ga0310697_10002225_pt1 | contig 20932 bp, 16 predicted proteins | sample 172DNAGHGlowgp2_FD_203883 | JGI IMG/M metagenome (GOLD analysis project Ga0310697, IMG submission 203883) | Sheep rumen microbial communities from Palmerston North, Manawatu-Wanganui, New Zealand - 1728 DNA GHGlow gp2 (v2) (version 2) | ecosystem: Host-associated > Mammals > Digestive system >... | reverse complement strand
GTTGGGTTCGGTTCAACATCGGTCTAACATCGGTCCAACACCGCCCCGCACCACTCGCCACCCGATGTTCACCCCTACCACTACCCCTGAGACTCAGTCCCTTATCCCAAATCGGTCACTAGAAAAATCACATCTCAATTTTCTAATGACAGATTTGGGTTTATCAACAATTCGCTTGTTATTTAATTCCGCCAACGGGTTAATGAAAATAAATTTTGCCATGTCGGGTTTTTGTTGTATCTTTGCACTTTAATGCAAATAGAAACAATAATAATTTAAAACTATTAAGACAATGAAAATTCGTACCTTAGTTATCGCATTGGCGCTTTCCGTGCTGCTCCCCAACAGCGTGCGCGCCGACGAAGGCATGTGGCTCCTGTCGCTCATCGGCAAGAATTATTCCGACATGCAGAAGGCCGGCTTCAAGCTGACGCCCGAAGACATCTACTCCATCAACCAGTCCTGCCTGAAAGACGCCATCGTGGGCCTCGGCAACGCCGGCAGCCCCTTCTGGCACTTCTGCACGGGCGAGATTATCTCCAGCAAGGGCCTGATGTCCACCAACCACCACTGCGGCTACGGCAAGCTGCAGGAGCATTCCACGGTGGAACACGACTACCTGCGCGACGGATTCTGGGCCTACACCATGGACCAGGAGCTGCCCAATCCCGGCCTGACGGCCTCGATCCTCGTCCGCATGGAGGATGTCACCGCCAGGGTCAAGGAAGCCCTCACCGACGAGATGAGCGAGGGTGACCGCGAGGCCGCCATCGACAAAATCTCCAAAGAGATTGCCGACGAGGCCGTCAAGGGCACCGTCTACAACGCACAGGTGAAGCCCATGTTCAACGGCAACCAGTTCTTCCTCTTCGTCCACATCATCTACAAGGACGTCCGCCTTGTGGGCGCTCCCCCCTCGTCGATGGGCAAGTTCGGCGGCGACACCGACAACTGGTCCTGGCCGCGCCACACCTGCGACTTCTCCATGTTCCGCATCTACACCGCCCCCGACGGCACCCCCGCCGACTACAGCAAGGACAACGTGCCCCTGCAGCCCAAGCACCACCTGCCCGTCAACGCCGGCGAGATCAACGACGGCGACTTCGCCATGGTCATGGGCTTCCCCGGCACCACCGACCACTTCCTCACCTCCTACGGCCTCGAGGAGACCATGAACATCACCAACAAGCTGCGCTACGAGATCCGCACCGTGAAGATCAACATCCTCCGCGAGGAGATGGCCGCCAGCCAGGCCACCCGCATCAAGTACGCCTCCAAGTACGCCTCCTGCTCCAACTACTGGAAGTACAGCAACGAGCAGAACAAGGCCCTCAAGGCCCTCAACACCATGGGCGTCAAGAAGGACGTCGAAAAGGAATACATGCAGTGGGCCTCGCGCCAGACCAACCCCAAGTACTCCCGCGCCCTCGACCTCATCAAGCGCGGCTACGCCGAGCGCGCCACCGTTGAAGAGGCCCAGCAGTATCTCGTCGAAGGCCTCCTCTCCGGCCCCGAAAGTCCTCTCTTCGCCGCCCGCGTGAAGAACACCTTCGCCCGCATGCTCGAAGCCGACCCCAAGGCCGACCTCTCCGGCCTGCAGAGCTACATCGACAACTTCTACAAGGACTACGACATGGCCGTCGACCGCCGCCTGGTGGCCAACATGTTCAAATATGTCGTCGACCACATGAACGCCGAATACTGCCCCGAGTTCCTCCTCAAGGCCAACAAGAAGTACAAAGGCAACTTCGACGAGTATGCCGAGGACCTCTTCGACAAGTCCATCTTCGCCAACCCCGAGAAGCTGGCCAAGTTCATGCAGAAACCCAGCCTCCGCACCCTCAACAACGACCCGCTGGCCAAAGCCGGCAACGAGGCCCTCGACGCCTACCGCTCCCTCGCCAGCCACCTCAACGCTGAAACCCAGGAGAACCTCGAGCGCGGCATCCGCGACTTCACCGACGGTATCCTCCAGATCAACGACAAGAACGGCAAACTCATGTCGCCCGACGCCAACAGCACCATCCGCCTGACCTACGGCAACGTGATGAGCTACGACCCCAAGGACGGCGTCTCCTACCACTACTACACCACCATGAAGGGTGTCATCGAGAAGGAAGACCCCGAGAACAGCGAGTTCAACGTCCCCGCCCGCCTCAAGGAGCTCTACGCCAAGAAGGAATTCGGCCGCTACACCAACAAGAACGGTGAGCTGCCCACCTGCTTCATCACCAACAACGACATCACCGGCGGCAACTCCGGCTCGCCCGTCATCAACGGCAAGGGCCAGCTCATCGGCCTGGCCTTCGACGGCAACAGCGAGGCCATGAGCGGCGACATCGACTTCGAAGAGAACCTCCAGCGCTGCATCTGCCTCGACAGCCGCTACATGCTCTGGGTCATCGACGTCTATGCCGGCGCCAAGAACCTCATCGAGGAAATGGACATCGTCAGATAAATGAAACAAATCCAGCGACAGCAACTGCAGCAGAAGCTCTCACCGCAACAGATACAACTCATGCGTCTGCTGCAGTTGCCTGTTACTGACCTCGAACAGGCCATCAAGGAAGAGATAGAAAAGAACCCCCTCCTCGAGGCCGACGTGCCTGTGGCCGACGAGGACATCGACACCCTCGTCTCCGCCGCCGACCACGACCGCTCCGACTGGGATGCCGACGAGGACGACGACTACGGCGCTTTCGACTACCGCGAGCACCTGGAGAGCGACCCCAACGCCACACGGCGCGAGTTCATCCTCTCCGACAGCCTTTCTTTCGCCGACCGCCTCAACTCGCAGCTCATCACCCGCCGTCTCACCGACCGCCAGCAGCTCATAGCCAACGAGCTCATCGGCACCCTCGACGACGCCGGCTACCTCAGCCGCGACCTCGACCTGGTGACCAACGACATGGCCTTCCGCCAGGGCATCGACGCCTCGCGCGACGAGGTGCTTGAGGTGCTGCGCATCATCCAGAGCCTCGACCCTCCCGGCATCGGCGCCCGCAACCTCCAGGAGTGCCTCCTGCTGCAGCTGCGCCGCATGCCCAAGGAACCCGACGTGCAGTTGGCCGTCACCCTCCTCGAACACCACTTCGACGACTTCGCCAACCACCGCTACGAGCGCATCTGCAACGCCCTGGCCATCGACCAGGCCACCCTCGACCGTCTCTCGGCCCTCATCCGCCGTCTCAACCCCAAGCCCGGCAGTTCCGACGCCGAGAGCGACTCCGCCGCCACCTTCACGCCCGACATCATCCTGCAGCAGCACGACGGCGAACTCTCCTTCTACCTCAACGACGGCAACCTGCCGCGCCTAAGCCTCAGCACCTACTACACCGACATGCTCGCCGAACTCGAAGCCCAAAAGGCCGACCGCGAGCGCCATGGAGCCAAGAGCCCGGTCTCCGAACGCGAGACCCTCTCCTTCCTCCGCACCAAGCAGGCCGATGCCCAGGGGTTCATCGACCTTCTCCAGCAACGCCACGACACCATCGTGCGCGTCATGCGCTACATCATCAAGCATCAGCGCCGCTTCCTCCTCACCGGCGACCCCGACCAGATGCAACCCCTGCGCCAGCGCGAAGTGGCCGAAGCCACAGGCCTCGACATCTCCACCGTGTCGCGCATGGCCAACAGCAAATACCTCCAGACCGACTTCGGCACCATCCCCCTCAAGGACTGCTTCTCCAAGGGCATGGCCAACACCGAAGGCGAGGAAATATCGGTCCAGACCATCAAGCAGCGCCTCTCCGACGCCATCGAGGCCGAGGACAAGCAGGCCCCCCTCTCCGACGAGGCCCTGGCGCAGCTGCTCAACTCCCAGGGCTACCCCCTGGCCCGCCGCACCGTGGCCAAATACCGCGAGCAATTGGGCTACCCCGTGGCGCGTTTGCGCCGCGTGCTCCTGCTGCTGCTCGTGGTGCTCTCAGGTCTCTGCAGCCCCCTCTCGGCCCAGATGTCCTACTACGACTCCCTCATCAACGCCCGCCTCGAGGCATCACGTCAGGTCTCCGGCCGCAACGCCACCGCCAAAACCGCCGCCAAGCCCACGGACACCAAACCCACGCCGAAAGACAAGGCCGAAAGCAAGCAGGCCGTCAACGCCATCCGCAACGCCGCCAAGGCCCCTGAAACCGAGGTGGACGAAGCCACCCGCGCCCTCGTGCCCCTCTGGTACGACGCCTTCCCCCACCACCGCGTCAATCCCGGCGGACGCACCAACCTCGACCTCCTGCCCGACGAAATCAACCTCCGCCTTGTCCGCGACAGCGGCGACTTCTGCTTCCCCGTGTGCAACCCCAAGACCTCCAACTACGGCTGGCGCTGGCATCGCGGCCACCACGGCGTCGACATAGGCCTCAACACCGGCGACCCCGTCCGCTGCGCCTTCGCCGGCGTGGTGCGCGTGGCTTCGCGCATGGGCGGCTACGGCAACTGCGTCGTCGTGCGCCACCCCAACGGCCTCGAAACCCTCTACGGCCACCTCTCCAAAATCAACGTCCAGCCCAACCAGTCCGTCGCCGCAGGCGACGTCATAGGCCTCGGAGGCTCCACCGGCAACTCCACCGGCCCCCACCTCCACTTCGAATGCCGCTTCCTCTACCAGACCTTCGACCCCGAGTGGATTCTCGACTTCTCCAACTATTCCCTTCGCACCCGCCACCTCCACCTCGACAAATCCTACTTCGGCATCCGCCAGCCCCGCAAAGGCCAGTCCCTCGACTACAAAGCCGACCAAAGCATCATCAAGGAGCTGAAAAACAACAAGAAACGCCCCGCCGTACAAACGACGAACACATACAGTATCAAAGACTTTTAAAACCCATCCATGAAAAAGACCAACCTCTCCGAATACGACCCCACGGCCGTGCCCGACGGCAGCCCGTGGACGGTGGCCGTTGTCGCCGCTGAATGGAACTCCCAAGTCACCGACGCCCTCATGCACGGCGCCGTCGACACCCTCCGCCAGCATGGCGTGCGCGAGAAGAACATCCGCGTCTACCGCGTCCCCGGCACCTACGAACTCTCCTATGCTGCCGACACCCTCGCCGAACTCGACACTATCGACGCCGTCATCTGCATCGGCTGCGTCATACAGGGCGAGACGCGCCATTTCGAGTTCATCTGCCAGGCCGTATCGCAAGGCCTCACCAACGTGGCCCTCGCCAACCACAAACCCATCATCTTCAGCGTCCTCACCACCGACACCATGGAGCAGGCCCTCGACCGCGCCGGAGGCCGCCACGGGAACAAGGGCGTCGAAGGCGCCATCACCGCCCTGAAGATGCTCCATTTTACCGACCTAGCCGTTTCCCTGCCGTGAAGATAGTCTATTTCGGAACCCCCGACTTCGCCGTCGAAAGCCTCGACGCCATCATGCAGTCCCGCCACGAGGTCTGCGCCGTGGTCACCGTGCCCGACCGCCAGGCCGGCCGCGGGCAGAAAATCGTCTTCAGCCCCGTCAAGCAGTACGCCCTCGACCACCAACTGCCCCTCCTGCAGCCCGAACGCCTGCGCGACCCCGAATTCCTCGACGCCCTCCGCGCCTTCGGAGCCGACATGTTCGTCGTCGTGGCCTTCCGCATGCTCCCCGAAGCCGTGTGGAACATGCCCGTCCACGGCACCTTCAACCTCCACGCCTCGCTGCTGCCCGCCTACCGCGGCGCCGCCCCCATCAACCACGCCATCATCAACGGCGACACCCGCACCGGCGTCACCACCTTCCTCCTCAACCACCAGATCGACGAAGGCCAGATTCTACTCCAGGCCGAAACCCCCATCAGCCCCGACGACAACGCCGGCACCCTCCACGACCGCCTGGCCCTCATGGGGCGCGACCTCGTCGTCCGCACCCTCGACGGCATCCAGAACCGCACCCTCACCCCGCATCCCCAGGAAGGCACCCCCACGGCGGCACCCAAAATCTTCAAAGACTTCTGCCTCCTCGACCTCCACCAGCCCGCACAGCGCGTGGTCAACCTCATCCGAGGCCTCTCGCCCTACCCCGCGGCCCTCCTCACCCTCGTCAACCCCCAGGGCGAAGAAGTCCTCTTCAAAGTCTTCGACGCCGTCGCCCTCAGCGACCCCGAAGGCACCCCGGGAGCCCTTGTTTGCGACGAAAAAAAGGTCTTAAAAATCGGTGTAGCAGACGGTTTCATCCAGATTTTGAGTCTCCAAATGAGCGGAAAAAGAAAAAATTCCGTCGAAGATTTTCTTCGCGGCAACAAGCTAATAGGCTGGAAAACAAAAGCATAGGAAACCGCCTCAAAAAAAAACGAAAAAACCCCAAAAAAAATTTGTTTCGTATCAAAAAAAAGTCTTACATTTGCACCGAAAAGAGAAACAAATAATTACAAACCCTTAAACATTATCATTATGAACAAAACTGAACTTGTTAACGCCATGGCCGCAAAGACCGGCATGACCAAAGTAGCCGCCAAACAAGCTATGACCGCTTGCTTCGACGCCATTCAGGAAGAGCTCAAAAAAGGCGAGAAAGTGACCCTCATTGGCTTCGGCACCTTCAGCGTTGCAAAGCGCAAAGCCCGCACCGCCAAGAACCCCCGCACCGGCAAAGCCGTCAAAGTGCCCGCCAAGAAAGTGGCCAAGTTCAAAGCCGGCAGCAAGCTCCTCAAATAAGAGAGCCTGAAGCACAGCCTTCGAACAACAACGAACCGGGTCGTCCATCAAGACGACCCGGTTTTTTTTATACTATTTAATCCAACCCCTGACTCCCACCTCATAACTCTTAACCCATAACTCCTAACTCATAACTGGTACATAATTCGCCCCTTCTTATATCGTTCCTATATACTTCTCATATACTTCTTATATAGGTGATATAAGAAGTATATGAGAAGTATATAAGAACAATATAAGAACAATATAAGAAATGTCCTCTTTGACCCCTCTTCAACCCCTCTTCGACCGCATGGAATCGGATGGCGTCATAGCATGGGCATTCGCATGCTGAGACACATCATAACCCGGTTCCAAACTTGGGTCAGGAGAAAAGGCAGAGGGAAAATTAAGGGATTTTAACAAAATTTTGTTATAAAGTGTGAAAAAGAATGCGTATCTTTGCAGGATAATTAAGAATAGGCAACAGGGTATTATCTATTGAAACACAACAAGATATAGCAATGATAGGAGTAATTGGAAGTGGCTCGTGGGCCACTGCAATTGTTAAAATACTGCTGGAACAGGCAGACCGGAGGGTGAACTGGTGGGTGAGAAATGAAGAAGTGCGCAAGGGTCTGCTGCGCGACGGACACAATCCGGTGCACCTGCCGGATGTGAAACTCGACACGAGCCGCCTGGACATCAGCGGCGACCTTGCCGAAGTGGTGGAGAAGAGCGAGTACCTTTTCCTCGTCATCCCCTCGGCCTTCATCGCCAACGTGCTGGAGCAGCTGCCGAAGTCGGCCTACAAGGGCAAGAAGTTCGTCTCGGCCATCAAGGGCATCATCCCCGACAGGAGGATTTCGGTGTCTGTATACCTGGAAAACATCGTGAAAATCAAGCGCAACGACATCTGCGTCATCAGCGGTCCGACGCACGCCGAAGAGGCGGGCCACGGCAAGCCGACGTTCCTCACCATGGCGTCGAACAGCCCGACGCTGGCCATCGAGGTGGAGCAGCTGATGCGTTGCCCCTACCTGCACACCACCCACACGACGGACATCCTGGCCGTGGAGCGCGTGGGCTTGCTGAAAAACGTCTACGCCATCTGCGCCGGCATGTGCCAGGGGCTGGGCTACGGCGACAACCTCAACGCCGTGATGGTCAGCGCCGCCATGCGCGAGCTGAGCCAGCTGATCAAGGTTTTCCCCTCGGTGACGCGCAACATCGCCGACAACTGCTACCTGGGCGACCTGATGGTGACTTGCTGGTCGAAGCACAGCCGCAACCGCCGCCTGGGCGAGGAAATTGCCCGCGGCGGCGAACTGGACGCCATCTTCGAGAAAATGGGCACCGTGGCCGAAGGCTACTACTCCGCCAAGAACTTCCACGAGCTGGGAATGCTGATCGGCCGATGCGACGAGATGCCCATCGTCGAGGCCGTCTACCGCGTGCTTTACGAGGGCTCCGACCCCAAGGAGGAGATTGACAACCTGATAGAGAACGTCTTCTGAAAATCATGGACAACACTTTCGACGACATACGACCCTACAACGACGAAGAGCTCCGCGAAGCGCTGAAGCGCATCGGCAAATGGGAGCTGATACCCCAGATACTGAAATTCATCTATCCGCAGCGGCCTGTGGAAGAGTCGATGCAGCGGCTGCAGAAGGTGCAGACCGTCAGCGAGCTGCAGACGACGTTCATGTTCGACGCCATCTGCCGCATCGTGTCGACCACCACGCAGGGCTTCTCGCACTCGGGTTTCGACTATATCCGCAAGGGCAAGCCCTGCCTCTTCATCTCCAACCACCGCGACATCACCCTCGACGCCTTCCTGCTGCAGATGCTCCTGATCGAGCGCAAGCACGATACGTCGTACATCGTTTTTGGCAACAACCTGATGGAGACACCGCTGCTGCGCGACCTCTTCCTGAGCAACCACCTGATACAGATGGAGCGCGGAGGCAATCCGCGAGCCTTCTACCGCAGCCTGCAGCACCTGTCGCAATACCTGCACCACCTCATTGTGGACCAGAAACACACGGTGTGGATAGCGCAGAAGAACGGGCGCAGCAAAGACGGCATAGACTCCACGGCGCCTGCCATCATCAAGATGCTCACGCTGGGGAGCGACGGTCCCGCCGAGAAGACCCTCGCCGAGCTGAACATCATACCGGTGGCCGTGTCTTACGAGTGGGACCCCTGCGACCTGATGAAGGCCAACGAGCTCTACCATCGTGCCCACGGCGGCTACCACAAGGTGGAAGGCGAGGACACCAACAGCGTCACCACGGGTATCATAGGCCCCAAGGGGCATGTGCACCTGGCCATCGGCAAACCGCTGAGCAGCGCCGAGATAGCCTCCGAGGGCGACCTGGCCGAGCACGTGGCGGGAGTGCTGGACCGCCGCATACAGAAGCTGTACAAGCTGATGCCTACCAACTATCTGGCCTACGACCTCCTGACGGGTACCAACCAGCACCGCCAGCACTATTCAGCCGAGGTGAAAAACCTCTTCCTGCAGCGCATGAACCAGCTGCCGGAGGGCGAGTGCCAGCGGATATTCATGGAGATGTACGCCAACCCGGTGATTTCGGCCAGGCAGTAGAGAATCAACACTTTATTCGTAGAAACGGGGCTCGAAGTTGAGCAAATAGACCCTGTCGGTGGCTCGCGTGAAAGCGGTATAGAGCCAGCGTAGGTATTCGCGGTCGAGCTGCATGTCGGGGGGCAGGAACCCCTGGTCGATGATGACTGTGCGCCACTGGCCGCCCTGGGTCTTGTGGCAGGTGAGCGCATAGGCGAACTTGACCTGCAGGGCGTTGAAGTAGGGGTTGGCGCGAAGCTCGCGCAGGCGCTCCGCCTTGGTGGGGAGGTCGGCATAGTCCTCCATGACGTTGTTGAAGAGGAGGTTGGCCTCGTCGGAGGTGAGCGAGGGCGACTCGGAGTAGAGCGTGGAGAGAAGCAGCTTGCAGTCGCGGGGCTCCTCGTCGGGGTAGTCGACGAAGCGCACCGTGGCGTCGGCAAAGCGGAAACCATAGAGCTCCTGCACATTGCGCACGCTGAGCACTTCGACGATGTCGCCGTTGGCGATGAAGCCGATGGTGCTCTCTTCGTCGAGCCAGAAATAGTTGTTTTTCACCACCATGAGGTAGTCGCCGGCGTTGACCTCCTCCTCGCGGAAGAGCACGGTGTTGCGGACACCCTGGTTGAAGAGGTTGGCGCGCTTGTTGGAGCGGCAGATGACGACAACCTGGTCGAGGGCGAAGTCGCCGTATTCGCGGTAGAGGGTCTCCATGAGGTCCTCGCCTGCAAGGCGTATGACATCGACGCCGTTGGGGGAGAAAAGGGGCATTCGCGCCTCGTCGCCGGCCACGAGGGAAGTGATTTGCGAGCGCAGTGCCGTGGCTCCGGCCAGGATGCCGGAGAGCTGTTTCTGGCGCACCACCTCGGTGAGTTCGGCGCTGATGACATTGAGGGAAAAGGCGGCGGAGAGGTAGCGCTCGTCGAGGGCAGGGCTCTCGCTCTGGCCCACGGGGGGCAGCTGGGCGCTGTCGCCGATGAGCATGAGGCGGCAATGGTTGCCGTCGTAGACATAGTCGATGAGGTCTTCCAGCAGGCTCTGTCGCGTGGAGGTGGGCTCGAGGCCGATCATGGAGGCTTCGTCGACAATGAAAAGGGTATAGGAATGCTTGTTGATGCCACGGACCGTGCGCACGGCGCCGGAGGCGTCGGTGACGGTCATGTAGATCTTTTTGTGGATGGTGTAGGCCGGGCGGTTGGAGTAGGCCGAGATGACCTTGGCGGCACGTCCCGTGGGCGCCAGCAGCAGAGAGCTGACGCGAAGCGACGGGAGGGTCTGGATGAGGGCCGAGATGAGCGAGGTCTTTCCGGTGCCGGCATATCCGCGCAGCAGGAAGGCCGAGCGGGGGTCGGAGTCGTAGAGGAACCGGGCCATGGAAGCACAAGCATCCCACTGTCCGCCCGTTGGCTGGTGCGGAAAGTGGGATAGTATGAGCTTTTGGACAACCGGCTCGAAGCCTGAGGTAGCCACGACTTACTGCTGGTCGGCCTCGGGAGCGGGCGTGGCGGCTGCGGGCATGGCGGCCGTGGCAGCGGGAGCCTGCTGGACAGGGCTATAGTCGGCGACTTTCACCTCGGACTGGAGGGGGTCGGAGACCTGGCCACGATGGATGCTGATAGTAGCCACAAGGCTGAGTACCACAAGGATACCAGCGAGCCACCAGGTAGCTTTCTCAAGGAAATCGGCAGTCTGGCGCACACCCATCACCTGGGTGGGAGCAGAGAAATTGGCGGCGAGTCCACCACCCTTGGAGTTCTGCACGAGCACAACCAATGCGAGCAAAACGCAGACAATGATAATCAGGATTACGATGATGTTATACAGCATAGTTTTTAATAATTTATTTACTATTTAATAATGTTGTCAGTCGTTGAATTCGGGGTGCAAAAATACTACTTTTTTCGGGATTATGGGCCAATAAATTCTTATAAATTGCCAAAGCCTTGTCGTAACGGCCTTGCTTCTCAAGTATAACAGCAAGAGTTTCAGTGCCTAAAGAAACATCGGGGGTTAAACTTTTTTTGTCGTTGATGTCGCGGTTGCGGGCGTCTTGCGAGGCCTCATTTTCCTCTTCGGAAGGGTCGACTTGGAGAAAATTGGACAGGATGACGCTCTTGGGAGCGGTCTTGAAAGAGACTTCCTGGAAGGTGTTGATTTCGCTCAGGATGTCGAACGACGGGTCGTCGGCCACCGGCGCGGCAGCGGGGCCGCTGGAGGCGTTGGCCAAGAGGGTGTCGAGAACTTCCGGGTTGCTTATCGACAGGGCCACGGCGCGGCGTTCCTCGGGCGTGTCGAACCCGTGAGCATGGTCGGCAAGCAGCGCCAGGGTGGCAACAACCGATGAATAAGGATATTTGGCCAGCTGTGCCTTGAGCCAGCCACGGTCCTGCGAAGAGAAACGGGTGGGGGCCGAGATCATGTCGATAAACTGTTTTTTGTCCATATCCTACGGTTGTTTTTTGTTACTTTAGCTGTTAAAAAATTTACTCCATTTAACAACTTTTCACATTGAAAAATGGATTTGCAAATGTACAAATAATTTTTCAAACAGAAAAAAAAGAATTTATTTTCATCATCGTGACTACTGATAACCAATAATTTAGACGAAAAAAAGATTTACCGGAAAGAAATTTTTATCAACAATTCAAAAAAAATGTGTACTTTTGCAAACTCAATTTCGACGAAAAAAGAAACAAAAAATATTGCAGAAAAATGAAAAGAACATTCCAACCGTCACTGAGAAAAAGAGCGAACAAGCACGGTTTCCGCAAGAGAATGTCTACCGCCAACGGTAGAAAAGTGCTGGCCGCACGTCGTAGAAAAGGCAGAAAAAGACTGACCGTTTCCGACGAACGCTAAACAAGAGCTCCACCGAAATGGAGACTTGAACGGCATTTGCAAAGAGAAAAGAAGTATTGAGGATACTTCTTTTTTTCTTTTAACACCAAAAGAACCAATACACTATGGGAAGAAGAAACAGAGACTTGCCGCTGCTGGAGAAGGTAACAATCTCCGATGCAGGAGCCGAAGGCATGGCCGTGGCCAAGGTTGACGGACTGGTGGTGTTCGTGCCCTTTGTGGTGCCGGGCGACGTCGTCGACATCCAATTATATAAGAAGAAAAAGAACTACGCCGAAGGGCGCGCCGTGAAGTTCCATAGCTACTCCGACCTTCGCGTCGAGGCCCGTTGCCCCCACTACGGGGTGTGCGGCGGATGCAAATGGCAGACCCTCAGATACGAATCCCAACTGGAGGCCAAACAACGGCAGGTGCGCGACAACCTGGAGCGTCTGGGCAACGTCGACTGTTCCGGCATGCGGCCCATCTGCGGTTCGGAAAACATCTACTACTACCGCAACAAACTGGAATTCACCTTCTCCTCCAAAGCCTGGCGCACGCAGGAAGAGCTTGCCGCCGGCGACACCGCCCTACCCTCGCCCGGCGCACTGGGATTCCACATTCCGCAACTCTTCGACAAGGTGCTCAGCATCGAGCACTGCGCCCTGCAACAGGACCCCAGCAACGACATACGCCTCGCCGTGCGGCGCTACGCCGAGGAGCACGGCCTGGAATACTACGACATACGCAACCATACCGGTTTCCTGCGCAACCTCGTCATCCGCAACACCTCCACCGGCCAGTGGATGGTCATCGTCATTGTGGCCAGCGACGACCCCGACCGCCTCTTCCCCCTGCTGGACATGCTGGCCGAACGCTTCCCGCAAATCACATCGCTACAATATATTGTAAACACCAAGTTCAACGACTCTTACAGCGACCAGACCGTCGTCACCTACCGCGGCAGCGACCACATCGAAGAGTGCATGCAAGGCTACCGCGGCAGCCGCGAGCTGAAGTTCATCATCAACCCCAAATCCTTCTACCAGACCAACTCCGCCCAAGCGCAGCGGCTCTACAGCTTCGTGGCCGAACTGGCCGAACTGCAACCCGACGACACCCTCTACGACCTCTACACCGGCACCGGCACCATCGCCCTCTTCCTGGCCGACAAATGCCGCCGCGTGGTCGGCATCGAATATGTCGAGGAAGCCATTGCCGACGCCAAAAACAACGCCCGCATCAACGGCTACGACAACACCCGCTTCTACGCCGGCGACATGGCGCAGGTTCTCACCGAGGAATTCATCGCCGCCAACGGCCGGCCCGACGTCGTCGTCACCGACCCGCCGCGCGCCGGCATGCACGAGAAAGTCGTCGCTCAGCTCATCGCCACGGCACCCAGGAAAATCGTCTACGTCAGCTGCAACCCCGCCACACAAGCCCGCGACCTGCAACTCCTCGCCGAACGCTACGAGGTGCGCCGCATACAACCCGTCGACATGTTTCCGCACACGCAACACGTCGAAAACATCGCCGAACTTGTGTTAAAATCTTAAAAAAAACACAGATTTTTCAACAAAATTCTGTTCATTCCGAAAAAAAGTGTTATCTTTGCATGTTGTTCGCGACGGCGAAGACAACCTCGCTTTCGGCGCAACAACCTAAACAACAAACAATTGTATAAAATAACAAAGAATAATAATAAATAAAAATACACACTAACAAGATGAAAAAAGTATTATTGAGTCTGTTATTGGCTATTGCATGCATGCCTATGGCTATCGGCCAGAACAAAGCCGGCAATTTGGTAACTATCGACACTACCGTCTGCAGCAGTTTCACCTGGATCGACGGTTTCACCTACACTCACGACACCGTGGCACTCTACACCTCGGCAAGCGACTCCACCGTCTACGTGCTCAACCTCACCATGAGCGGTGCCGTCACCGACACTGCCAATGCCATTGAGCTCGACGGCATCTGCAGCGTCAACTGGAACAACAAAGTTTGGTCCACCCCCGGCAGCTTCTTCGACACCCTGAGCACCGTCAGCGGCTGCGACAGCATCGTCAAGCTCCAAATCACCCTCGCCGGTGAAAGCCACGACACCATCGTCGTCCAGGCCTGCGACGAGTACGTCTTCGACTCCGTCAGCTACACCGCCAGCGGCAACTACACCATCACCGAAACCGAAGGCACCTGCCACACCTACACCCACCTCTTCCTGACCATCGCCAACACCTTGACCGATACCGCCTCCGTCGTCGTCCGCGACACCATCGGCGGCTGCAACATCACCTGGGATGGCCAGACCTACTCCTTCGCCGACACCAACCGCACCATCTACGCCCTCGGCACCACCTCCGTCGCCGGCTGCGACAGCCTCATGGCCATCCGCATCACCGGCTTCACCGGCACCCAGCGCGACACCAACTACGTCGAAAACTGCGGCTACTACCTCTGGGAAGGCGACACCCTCCGCACCAGCGGCATCTACACCACCGTCGACACCACCGCCACCTGTATCGAAGTGAACAACCTCGCCCTCACCATCACCTCCCTCCACGACACCACCACCACTGAAGTCTGCGAGACCTACACCTTCATCTTCAGCTCGCGTGAAGGCATCGCCGGCGCCCGCGACCGCGCCACCTTCACCGAGAGCGGCATCTACAACACCGACCTCGAAGGCGACACCCTCTACTCCACCCACTTCCGCACCGGCTGCGTCACCTACCACACCCTCGACCTCACCGTCATCCCCGTGGCCCAGCGCTTCAGCACCGAGACCATCTATGACACCGTCTGCGACAAATACACCATCTCCTTCGGTGGCGAAAGCCGCGAGTTCACCGAGAGCACCGGCGACACCACCCTCCTCCACTCCCGCCGCACCGTCCGCAACTGCTACGACACCTCCATCACCCTCAACATCATCGTCAACCATCGTTCCTACGCCGACTACAACGAGACCGTCTGCGACAGCTACTTCTGGCCCTTCACCGGTCAGACCTACACCGCCTCCACCGTTCAGACCTACATCCTCCCCGACACCCTCAACAGCGTCAAGTGCGACTCCGTCGGCCGCCTGAACCTCACCGTCAACTACACCCCCGAGGTCTCCATCGAGGGCAACTGGCACCTCAACCCCGAGGTCAGCAACAGCACCGTCCTCAGAATCGTCGACAACCCCGCCGACCACAACACCTACAAATGGTTTAAGAACAACGAGGCCACGCCCTTCAGCACCGCCAACTCCGTCACCGTCACCGTCACCGACAACACCGACATCCACCTCCAGTCCACCTCCAACAAGGGCTGCACCGCTGACAACTGGCTCACCATCACCCTCAACGTGGGTATCGACGACGTCGACGACCTCAACGTCAACCTCTACCCCAACCCCACCAGCCGCTACCTCAATGTTGAAAGCGCCGAAGGCATCAGCACCGTCGTCGTCTACAACACCATCGGCCAGCAGGTCATCCGCCGCGACATCAACGCCACCGCCGCTCAGCTCGACCTTGGCAACCTCGCCGTCGGCACCTACACCCTCCAGATCCTCTCCGCCAATGGCGAACAGGCAACACGCAAATTCATTGTCAACAAATAATGAATACATATCATAAGAACAAAAGCGTTCGGCACCCCCGTGCCGGACGCTTTTTGGTAACCCTCGCAGCCTGCTCCCTGCTCCTCGCCTCCTGCCACCGGCAGGAGCCCGTGCGCCTCGCCGGCGAAGCCCAGGGCACTTTCTACAGCATCCAGTACTACGACCCCCAGCAGCGCAACCTCCAGCCCCGAATCGACTCCCTCCTCCAGGCCTTCGACCGCTCGGCATCCCTCTGGGTCGACTCCTCGCTCCTGCGACGCATCAACGCCGGCCAGACCGACAGCCTCGACGCCACCCTCCAATTCCTCCTGCAGAACTCCCTGCGCATCATGGAATACACCGACGGCGCCTTCGACCCCCGTGTGGGACGCCTTGTCCAAACCTGGGGCTTCAGCTTCAAACAGCGCAGCGAACCCGACAGCGCCACCCTCGCCGCCCTCCTCCGCGCCGCCCACAGCCCCGTAGGCATTGCCGACGGACGCTTCTTCCGCCATAGCCCCGACACCGAACTCGACTTCAACGCCATCGCCCAGGGCTACGCCTCCGACCTCGTCGCCCGCCTCCTCGACAGCTGCGGCATCGACAGCTACCTCGTCGACATCGGTGGCGAAGTCGTCTCCCGCGGCCTCAAACCCGACGGCAGTCCCTGGCGCGTAGGCATCGAACGCCCCTCCGAGGACCGCTACAGCGAGCCCGTCGTCCACACCGCCATCCCCCTCACCGACGCCTCCGTGGTCACCTCCGGCAGCTACCGCAAATACTACGAGCGCGACGGCGTGCGCTACTCCCACACCATCGACCCCGCCACCGGCCGCCCCGTGCAACACTCCCTCCTCAGCGTCTCCGTCGTCGAGGACCAGTGCTGGCTCGCCGACGCCATGTGCACCGCCTACATGGTCATGGGCCTCGACAGCGCCCGCCGCTTCATCGCCGCCCACCCCGACGGCCCCGGCACCGCCGCCGTCTACTTCATCTACGACTCCTGCGGCACCCTCAAAGAATACGCAACAAAAGAATTTAACGACCTAGCAAAATAAACACAATGAAATCAATGACCGGCTACGCCAAGGTGCAGTCCTCCTTCGGCGACAAAAAACTGAACATAGAAATCAAAACCCTCAACAGCAAGCAGCTCGACCTCATCGTCAAGGTCCCCGCCGCCTACCGCTCCCACGAACTCGACATCCGCGCCATGCTCGGCGTCCTGGAGCGCGGCAAGGTGGAGTGCATCCTCAGCGAGGAAAACAGCACCTCCAGCGACGCCAGCTTCAACACCGACCTCCTCGTCAGCCGCTACAACGCCCTCGTCGACGTGGCCAACGACCTCCATGCCGTCGACCTCATGCACCGCGCCTCGCTCTTCACCACCGTGGCCGCCATGAGCGACATCTGGAACACCGCCGCCAGCGACGAAGTCAGCGACGAGCAGTGGCAGCAGACCGCTGCCGACCTCCAGCGCGCCATCGAACTCTGCGACCAGTTCCGTGCCCACGAAGGCAGCGTCCTCGAGGTGGACTTCCACAAGCACGTCGACCTCATCGAGGACAAACTGCGCCAAATCCCCGCCCTCGAGGGCGAACGCATCGACACCGCCAAGGAGCGCATCAAACGCTACCTCGCCGACGCCAACGTCGAAGTCGACCCCAACCGCTTCGAGCAGGAACTCATCTACTACCTCGAGAAACTCGACATCACCGAGGAGAAGGTGCGCCTGCAGAAACACATCGACTACTTCCGCCAGACCATGGCCACCGAGCCCTCCTGCGGCAAGAAGCTGGGCTTCGTAGCCCAGGAGATGGGCCGCGAAATCAACACCACCGGCTCCAAAGCCAACCACGCAGGCATCCAGAAAATCGTCGTCGAAATGAAAGACGAGCTCGAGAAAATCAAAGAACAGCTGGGGAACGTTCTTTAAGGGGCTATAGTGACTATAGAAACTATAGAAACTATAGAAACTATAGGAACTATAGGAACTATAGAAACTCAGCCACTCAGAAACTCAGATACTCAGATACTCAGATACAAAAAAAAGCCGCCCGTTTGGGCGGCTTTTTTTGTATCCAACTGGAACAACCTTACTTGATGATGAGTTTCTCGATCTTGCTGAAGGTGTCGTTGGTGATGCGCACGAAGTAGGCGCCGGCAGGCATGTTGCTGACGTTGATGGTGGTCTCGGCCTCAGCATTGATGTTGGCGTTGTAGACCACGCGGCCGCTCATGTCGATGATGTTGCAGTTGACAGTGCCGGTGACACCAGCAACCTGCAGCTTCACGGTGGAGGTGGCGGGGTTGGGGTAGAGGATCATACCAGCCTCGGGAGCCACGGGGTCGATTCCGACGGAGGGATCCCAGCCGTACCACTCGTAGTCAACAGTGATGGTGTAGCCATCCTCGTTCTCGGGAATCTGCTGGAAGAAGAGCTCGTAGTATTCGCGAGCAAGCAGCACCTGGTTGGCCGAGTTGGTGACGTTGGCCTCGCCGCTATACAGCCAGAAGTTGGTAGTGGGGGTCTCGCCGCCCTCAACATAGACGGGGGCCTCGACGCCGTTCACATACACGTGGGTGATGTAGGTGTGGTCGCCCTTAGGATAGATCACGAAGGACTGGTTGGAACCAACGGCCACATTGATCTCGTCGGAGCAGGCGTCGTCGGCACCGTGCTCAACGGTGACACCGAATTCATTGTTGGTGTCGGAGACACAACCGGTGGCAACAACGGGAACACGCTCAACCTCGTCGGCAGGTCCGACGATGGGGCGAATCATAGGATAGTTGTCAATGTTCCAGCCATAAATCCAGTGGCTACCCTGCGAGTTCGTTCCGTTGGCATCGTAGACCATCAGGGTGTAGGGCATGTTGGGGGTGTTCTGGTAGTAGTAGGGGGCGGTAGCCTCGTCGTTGAGGTAGCTGCTGCGGGTGTTGGCTTCGGGGCTGTAGCTCCAAGCCTGGCTGGCCACGTGGAAGTTGGCATCCTCATAGAGGCGGTAACCGAAGCGGTAGGCGGTGTTGGGCTTCAGGGTGGGCTGGTCGAGGAAGGGGATGTTGATGGCGCTGTAGTTGGCCTCGCCGTCGGTGGAGGGCAGACGATAGCCGGTCATGGGCAGGTTGGCAATGTCGGCCTCTTTGACATCGAAGAGCCGGTTGTCGATACCGCAGGGGACTTCGACGAAGCTCAGGCTCTGGTCGTCGCCTTCGCCAACATACTGCTCTTCGTACACGACGGGCAGGATGCAGCCCTCGGCGGGAGCAACCGTACCGTCGGTGGCGGGCACCATTTCGAAACCGCGGAACACCCAACCCTCGGGAATGTCGTTACCGGTGATGTAGCGGACATGAACCATGTAGCCGCGCAGGGTAGCATGGTTTCTTTCGTCGCTAGCATCGAGGTAGTGGTTGTCGCCGTCGCCGTAGCCAATCTTGAAGGTGGAGTTGGAGGGGATAAGACCATTGTCGCGGCCCCAACGGTAACCGTCAACACCATTGCTGCCTTCAAACTCGATGAAGCTGGAGACGGTGTAGAGGACGGAGTCGACGAGGGTGTTCAGGTTGCCGCCGTGGGCACGCACTCTGTAGACATTGGCACCAACGGTCTGGGTGTTGAGGTGGCGTCCCTGGAAGCCCTGGGGCAGGCCGGGCTGGCCATAGTTGCTGTAGTAGCCGAGCCAGTCGTGCGAACCGTAGGTCACAGGATCCTCGGTCATGAAGCCGCGCTCGTTGATGATCATGCCGTAGTCGGTGTCGAACTGGCCGGCAGTCATGGTGAGGGCGGGAGAGGTGGCAACGGTGGTGAACTCGCCGCCGTTGAGCGGAGCATTGTCGATGGAGATGTAGGCGTTGTTGAGGGTGGTGATGTTGGTGTTGCGGCCATAGATACCGTAGGTGATGGGGATGTTCATGCCTTCAGGCATCATACCGTAGAGACCGTCAATGGGGGTGGAGTGGTTGAACTCCCAAGACTCGGTGTCGTTGTTGCTGATGACGGCGACATTGTCGAGGAACCAGCCGTAGCCGTAGGCGGCATACTTCTTGGCGGAGACACGGATACGCAGCTTGATGGAGGTCTGGTTGACCAGGTTGAAGGGCATGACGTAGCGGACCTTGGAGGAAGCAAGCTCGTTGACATCGCAGTCGATACCGTTGACGTTGATTTCGCGGACATACCAGGTGTTGCCGATCTTATAGTCGAGGAAGCACTGGTCGTAGAAGCTGTAGTAGAACTGGTTGACACCGACCACGAAGGGGGTGCCGCTGGTGGTGCGGGTCACCTCGGGCAGCTCGATGTAGTCGTTGATGTTACCAACGCTCAAAGCGTTGTTGTTGGCATCATAGCCATAGAAGACGAAACCGTCGTCGGCATAGCCAGCGTCGTTGGCGTTGTTGTTGGCACCGATGCGGTTGAGAGCGAGGCCATAGTTGTTACCGCTGGAGGAGAGAAAGCTACCAACCCAGGTAGGATAGTCGGTCAAGAAGTTGGCCTTGAAGGTGGCGGAGTCGGGATAGCGACGCCACTGGGCCCACTGGTTGGCGGAGGTGTTGACGGTGTGGGCGTCGGCGCCAACGGTGCTGTCGGTGCCGTTGACATTGATGACGTCGGTGGCACTGAGGGTACCCACGGTCATATCTGCCCAGTCGGAGGCCGAGAAGCGGAAGACACGCAGGGTGTCGAGGTGGGAATCCTTGGCGAAGATGGAGGCCTTGTAGTCAACATCGGCCTTCTGGACCTCGCTCAGCTTGATTTTCTGCTCGCGGGCACGAGGAATGTCGTGGCGGGAGATGACGGTCTTGGCGGTCTGTGCGAAAGCCATGGTGGTGCACAGGGCAAAACCTAAAACCATTAATGCTTTTTTCATTTTGTTTGAATTTTGATGATTAATAAATTATTTCCAATTTTTTCGTTTATTGTTCTAACTTTCAATTTGTTCAACATGTTTTTAACACTTCCACGCACTATATTTCACGATGCAAATATAGGCATTTTTTTTCATACCGCAATTTTTTTTTGTTTTTTTATGATTCTATTCGCCCCACCGACCCGTCTGTAGAGACGCAGCGTGCCGCATCTCTACATTAACTCATAACTTTTAACTCATAACTCTTAACTCATAACTCTTAACTCATGACCATGTATTGGTCGCACAGTTGTGGTTTCCCGTTGCGTATATACACTGTTATCCCGCTTTCCTTCAGCCGTCCGGTGATTGTCAGTCCTTTAATCTTGTTGTTTGCCATAAATATTGGTTAGTGGTTACAGGAACTTGTATCGTATTTGC
>Ga0310697_10002223_pt1 | contig 20935 bp, 12 predicted proteins | sample 172DNAGHGlowgp2_FD_203883 | JGI IMG/M metagenome (GOLD analysis project Ga0310697, IMG submission 203883) | Sheep rumen microbial communities from Palmerston North, Manawatu-Wanganui, New Zealand - 1728 DNA GHGlow gp2 (v2) (version 2) | ecosystem: Host-associated > Mammals > Digestive system >... | reverse complement strand
GCTGGCAGTACTGGCGTTCATCCTGCTTTATAAGATGATGCCGAACACCGAGGTCAACTGGCGTGCCACACTCATCCCCGGCCTGCTGGCGGGAACGGCCTTTCAGGGGTTGCAATGGTTCTATATCAATTCACAGATGTGGCTGTCCGGCTACAACGCCGTCTATGGATCGTTCGCTGCCATCCCGCTGTTCATGCTGTGGATACAGATCTCATGGACTATCTGCCTGTTCGGTGCACAACTCAGCTACGCCCACCAGATGGAAGCCGACTTCGCTTTCGAGAAACGTGCGCCGCGCCTCTGTCGTCGCGCCCACGACCGCGTGGCAGCACAGCTGCTGAGAAGACTATGCGAGGCATACGAGACAGGACAGGCTCTGAGCGCTCCACAACTGGCCGCCCAGACAGGCGTGCCCCTGTCGCTGGTGAACAGCATTCTCTATGAACTCTCGGGCGATGAGCAGCAGCCGCTGGTCAACGAGGTACTGCGTGGCAAACGCTCCACGCCCTACTTCCAGCCGGCCCGCCCGCTGACGCAGGACTTCGACCAGATTGTCGCCGACTACTACCTCACCCTGGGCGACGAAGTCAACAGCGACACACCAGATAACAATTGACGAATTTTTAGCAGATATATGGCAATAGAGAATAATGAATTATTAGACAGGTTGGAAGGCTTGGTTAGCCGCTACGAGGAGGTGGGAACACTCATCACCGACCCCGCCGTCATCGCCGACCAGAAGCGGTACGTCAAGCTGACGAAAGAATACAAGGATTTGGGCGCCATCGTCAAGAAGCGCAAGGAATACATCCAGACATTGCAAACGATAGAGGATGCGAAGGATATGATGGCGGAGGACGACCCCGACATCAAGGAGATGGCACGCGAGGAACTCAACGCGGCGCAGGAGCGCATTCCGCAGCTGGAGGAGGACATCAAGCTACTGCTCATCCCCGCCGACCCCGAGGACGACAAGAACGTCATCATGGAGATTCGCGGCGGCACAGGCGGCGACGAGGCTGCTCTCTTCGCCGGAGACCTCTTCCGCATGTACTCGAAATACTGCGAGACAAAGGGATGGAAGATTGCCGTCAGCAGTTTCACCGAAGGCGCTGCCGGCGGTTACAAGGAGATCATCTTTGCCGTCACGGGGGAGAAGGTGTATGGGACGCTGAAATATGAAAGCGGCGTTCACCGCGTGCAGCGCGTACCTGTTACTGAGACACAGGGACGCGTCCACACCTCCGCAGCCACCGTTGCCGTGCTGCCCGAGGCAGAGGAGTTCGACGTGGAGATTAACGAGGGCGCCATCAAGTGGGACACCTTCCGCAGCCAGGGCGCCGGCGGCCAGAACGTGAACAAGGTGGAGTCGGGTGTCCGCGCCCGCTATATGTGGACGAACCCCAACACGGGTGTGACGGAGGAAATCCTCATCGAGTGCACCGAGACACGCGACCAGCCTAAGAATAAGGAACGCGCCCTCGCGCGCCTGCGTACCTTTATATATGACAAGGAGCACCAGAAATATCTCGACGACATCGCCAGCCGCCGCAAGACGATGGTCAGCACGGGCGACCGCTCAGCCAAGATCCGTACCTACAACTACCCGCAGGGCCGCATCACCGACCACCGCATCGGCTACACCATCTACAACCTGGCCGCCTTCATGGATGGCGACATCCAAGAGTGTATCGACCGCCTCATCGTGGCCGAGAATGCTGAACGACTGAAAGAGAGCGCATTATAAGAGGATACTGACAACGACCGTTCTATTGAAAACTCATATTTCTTTGGCTGTCTCGGTGAGAATCGACAACAATCGTCCATCGTTCGTCAAGAAAAATAGTTTGTAATGAAATAATTTGATGATTTCGAATATGTTTGAACAGGAAATCAAGCGATATGAGGAGGTAAGGCGCGAGTATGAGGCTCGCATCAAGGTGAAGATGGCGCCAGAGGATTACATGGACTGGCACGAAGTGCTGTTCTCGTGTCATTCCTGCGCCATTGAAGGCAACTCATTCACGATTGACGACACACGCATCCTGAAGGAACAGGGACTGGCAATGACGCCCGTAGGACATTCGTTATTGGAATGTACAGAGATGGCAGACCACTTCCGTGCCTTCCGCTACGTGGTTTCACATCTGCAGGTTCCTTTCGACGAGACGCTGTTGCAAGAAACAAATCGGTTGGTTACAGAGAACACGCTTGCTTTTCGTGCACCCGGAGCCATACCAGGAGAATATACCACAGAGGATATGGCTGCCGGCGACACCATCTTTGGTGACCACGAGACGTTAGTGGCGCGTGTGCCGTCCCTGATGGCTTCTACTGCCGAGGCGTTGCAGCGCGGCATTCACCCCATGATTGTAGCAGCCCGCTTCCACGGGTTCTTCGAATACCTGCATCCGTTCCGCGACGGTAACGGCCGGACTGGTCGCCTGTTATCCAATTGGATACTTTTACACGCTGATCATCCGATGCTCATCATCGACATCAAAGACAGGGAAACATACATCAATGCCCTGCGCCAAATTCGTGGCGAAGGCACCGATGAATTTCTCATCGCTTTCTTCTTCCGTTCAGCCATAGAGCGCATGGAGGCAGAAATGGCGCAAAAGAAACGCAACACAAATCTTGGCCTGTTTTTATTCTAAGATTTCACATTATGACAAGAGAACAACTTTTTGAGGACATCAAACGCAAGCAGAGTTTCCTGTGCGTAGGGCTTGACACCGATTTGAAGAAAGTGCCGCAGTTTCTGGTGGAACGGGCAGAGAAAGAAGAGGACTTTGATGCCATCTTCGAGTTCAACAAGGCAATTATCGATGCTACGGCACCGTACTGCATCGCCTACAAGCCCAACCTCGCCTTCTACGAAGCACACGGCGTGAAAGGGTGGATTGCGTTCGAGAAGACAGTTAGATATATCCGCGAGCAGTACCCAGACCAGTTCATCATCGCAGATGCCAAGCGCGGCGACATCGGCAACACGAGCGCCCTCTACGCGCGAACCTTTTTTGAAGAGATGGACGTGGACGCCGTCACGGTGGCCCCCTACATGGGCGAGGACAGCGTGACGCCTTTCCTCGGTTATCCTGGGAAGTGGGTGATTCTGCTGGCGCTGACCAGCAACAAGGGAAGTGGGGATTTCCAAAGGACTCAGACTCTCTCCTCCCAGACTCTCCCCCCGTCCTCCCTCAAGGGAGGGAGCGATTACCCTTCAGAACTTGAGAAACCCATGATGCTTTTTGAGCGCGTCATCCTACGCTCTCAACAATGGGCCAAGAACTATTTCGCTAGCAAAGATTCCTCCACACCTCAAATACATACCGCTCCCTCCCTTGAGGGAGGGCGGGGGGAGAGTCTTCTCATGTATGTCGTAGGCGCCACCCAGGGTTCTGCCTTTGCGGACATCCGCCGTTTGGCCCCCAATCATTTCCTGCTGGTACCCGGCATCGGAGCTCAGGGCGGCAGCCTCGAGGAGGTGTGTGAGTATGGGTGGAACGACCACTGCGGTCTCATCGTCAACTCATCCAGAGCCATCATTTACGCCGATAGCACCAAGGATTTTGCAAAGGTGGCTGGCCAAAAGGCACACGAGGTGCAACAGCAGATGGTCTCCATCCTTCACGACAAAGGCGCCTGCTGAGGACCTACCCCACCTTATTATTCTATTTGGACAGCCCTTCACGCCGTGGCGTGAGGGGTTTTTCCATGAATGGTAAAACCAATAAGACCTATATCTTATGGCAAGAAGATGCAGGTCTTATGGCAAGAAGATGCAGGTCTTATGACTATAAGATGTAGCATCTTACGCGAGAAGATGCTGCATCTTAGGTCGAGAACATGTAACATCTTATAGCGACAGCTCTTAGGGCTATCGGCTTATGCTCCGGCACCTATTCACGTCTGACTATGGGCAGAGCTGAACATTTAACGGCGAATGAAACGAATGATGCGAATGATTATAGTGGAGGAAGAAATAAAAAGGCATGAACACATAGAGATTAAAGAAATAGTACACCTATCCACCTGATAATAGTTATTTAATTATGTTTTAAGGAATTAAATAGGTGGTGATATTATAAATAATGGTGGAGTATAAAATATATATTTGCGAGGTTTTGACAGGTTTTGAAAGATTATTGGCAAATTATTTTGCAGTTTCAAAGATTATTTATACATTTGCAGCAGAAAAGAGAAAGGGTTATGAACGTAACCTTGTACAGGAAGACAATAAGGAGTAAGAGAGAGCGCGTCAGCTCATTGGGTATTGAGCCCCTGATGGCTCGCATCATGTCTGATGCCAAGAGAGAGACGGTGGAAGCAATCCGTGCGAGAGCACCCGGGCTTTCACCGTCCTTGTTGCAACAATATGACGAGCAACTTCCGCGCGTCTGCCCCGGAGTGGATACACATCGCCGCCGCAATGGCAGCCAGACGGAGCGGTACACAGGTATCGTCCTATTGGAATTCAACGATTTGACAGAAGACAGCGACATCCAGGACATCAAGCAGCGCGCTGCAGGGTGGCCCACAACGCTCGCCGCCATCACGGGGTGCAGCGGAACGAGCGTGAAGGTGCTCGTGCGCGGGACATTAGACGACGGCAACCTCCCCGAGGACGAGGTACTGATCCAACGGTTCCACACGCATCTATACAACCAGTGTGCCAAGGTCTATGCCACCGTCTGCGAGCATGAGCTGAGGAAGAAAACACCGACGCCCAAGGACGTTTTCCGCTGGACACATGACGAGCATCCCGTGTTCACACCCGACGCACCCGCCATACGCATCAGCCTGAAGGACCTCATGGGGGGAGAGGCCGAGCAGGACAAAGCACATGAATTCGGCAAGGAAGCGATCAAGCCCAGCCTGGACAACATCCGCCGTTATGCCATGCAGTTCGCCTTAGCGGTAAGACAGATGCGCGAGGAATACGGCATCGGGGAATCCAAAGAAGAAGAGGAAAAGATTCCATACACAGAACAGCTCCATCTGATAGCCACCAAATGTGCCGATATGGACATTCCCGTTTCGGAAACATTCCAACAAAGCAGATCATGGACATTCCATCGGATTGACGACCGCGAGCAAGCACGCGCCATCATCGAGAGCGCCTACCTGTCCCGTCCACGCAAGGGCGCCAAAGGACATGGAATGCAGGATCTTACCATGAGTCTGCAAGCATTCATGAACGAACGCTACGACCTCCGCTACAACGAGCTGTCCAACGGTGTGGAATACCGCGCCAACAGCTCCTCTTCGTTCGTCTTCCAACCGCTGGACACCCGCGTGATGAACACGATGATCCAAGAGGCCCATGAGCACGGCATCGACGTCTTCGACCGCGACATGAAACGGTTCTTGGGATCCACACGCGTCAGAGACTATAATATAGCCCGCGCATACCTGCGCGAAGTAAATGACAAATGGGACAAAAAGACCGATTTCATCGGTACTTTTGCCGACAGAGTGCCCAACAGAAATCCACATTGGCGGGAGTGGTTTCACACCTGGTTTCTGGGAATGGTGGCGCAATGGGAGGGATATAACCCCAGCCACGGCAACGCCGTTGCCCCCCTGCTCATCGGTCAGCAGGGCTGCGGCAAGAGCACCTTCGGACAACTCATCCTGCCGCCGGAATTGCGTCAGGTGGGATATCAGGAGCTCGTCGATTTCTCCAGCAAGAAAGAGGTGGAGCGAATGCTCACCACCAGCCTGCTCATCAACCTCGACGAATTCAATCAGATTAGTGAAAAAATCCAACAAGGATTCCTGAAAAACCTCTTGCAGAAGAGCAGCGTAAAAGGGCGCCGTCCCTACAGCAGCGTTGTCTTGGACATGCCCCGCATGGCCTCTTTCGTAGCCACCTCAAACATGACTGACATCCTGAACGACCCCAGCGGAAGCCGCCGCTTCATCGTGGCCGAGATCAGCGAAGGACAAAGCATCGACACCACCTCCGGCATCCCCTATGACTCGCTCTACAGCCAGGCTGTGCAAGAACTGTATGCGCAGCATCGGCGCTGCTACTTCACGCCCGAAGAGGTGACAGAGATAGAAGAGTACAACCGGCGCTACGCCAACCAGCGCCCCGAGGTGAGCCGTTTCCTGGAAGTCTTCGAGCCCACCGTCACAGAAGATGGCACCACCCGCTGGATGAGCGTCAGCGAGATTGCTGCAGAAGTACACAAGCGTACCCGTTTCGAGTACAGCAACAAGGCAACGAACTACTTAGGGCGTTGGCTCACAGCCGAATCCCGCGCCATGCGCCTGGCAAAGAAAACGCGCCACGGCTATGCCGTCTATTCCGTCTCTCAGCGGCTCGCGAAATAAGCAAAAAGGGCATATTTATGTCACAGAGGTAGGACAACGCGTCCAAAATAGCGAATATTTTAAATTTTTCTTCACAAAAATTAGCACTTTTCACATATATATATTATCTTTGCCCCGCAAATAATACAAACGTTAACAGTTAACATGGATTTTACCGCCTTACAAATTGCAGAATATCTCCACGGAACCGTGGAAGGAGATGCCACCGCACGCGTGAACACCTTCGCAAAAATCGAAGAGGGCACCAGCGGGGCTTTGTCATTCCTTTCCGATGCAAAATACGAGCCCTACATCTACGAGACACGCTCCAGCGTTGTGTTGGTGCCGAACACCTTCCAGCCCGCACAGCCCGTGAAGCCCACCCTCGTACGCGTGGAGAACCCCCGCGAGGCTCTGGGCCGCCTGCTCATGCTCTACGAAAGCATGAAACCCAAGCGCAAGGGCATCGACCCGTTGGCTTATGTAGCCTCCACAGCTAAGGTTGGTAAAGACGTGTATATTGCACCTTTTGCGGCTGTCGGCGACGGTGCCGTGATCGGCGACAACACGGAACTGCACCCTCACGCCACTGTAGGCGTCAATGCCAAGGTGGGCAGCGACTGCATCCTTTATGCCAACACCACGGTCTATCACGACTGTCAGGTTGGCGACCGCTGCATCCTTCATGCAGGCAGCGTCGTGGGCGCCGACGGCTTCGGCTTCGCACCTACGGAAAATGGCTATGAGAAGATACCCCAGATAGGTATCGCCGTGCTCGAAGACGATGTGGAGCTCGGAGCCAATGCCTGTGTCGATCGCGCTACTATGGGCGCCACCATCGTGCGGCGCGGCGTGAAGATCGACAACCTCGTACAGGTGGCTCACAACGTAGAAGTGGGCAGCAACACCGTACTCTGCGCACAGGTGGGCATCGCCGGTTCTTCCAAAATCGGAGAGTGGTGCACCTTCACCGGACAGGTGGGCGTCGCAGGCCATATCACCGTTGCAGAGCATACCATCCTCGGTGCCCAATGCGGTGCTGCCGGCAGCATCCGTAAACCCGGACAGACACTCCTCGGTTCTCCCGCCATCGACGCGAAGATCTTCGCCCGCTCTTCAGCGGTCTTCAAGTCGCTTCCCGAGATGGCCGTTCAGTTGCGCCAGCTCCAGAAGGAAGTGGAGGAGCTCAGGAAGAGAGTTGAGAGTTGAGAGTTGAGAGTTGAGAGTTGAGAGTTGAGAGTTAGCATCATTTAATCACATTAGATAAAGATTGTGTTAAAACAAAACACCTTAGGCGGCAGCTTTACCTTGCACGGTAAAGGTCTTCACACAGGCCTCCAGCTGGTTGTCACCTTCAATCCAGCCCCAGAAAACTACGGATATAAGATCCAGCGTATCGACCTCCCCGGCGAGCCCATCATCGATGCTGTTGCCGAAAACGTGGTGGAGACCACCCGCGGCACCGTGCTGGCACGCGGCGACGTGCGCTGCAGCACCGTGGAACACGCATTGGCAGCCCTCTACGCCCTCGGCGTTGACAACTGCCTGATACAGGTCAACGGCCCTGAAGTGCCCATCCTCGACGGCTCGGCGGAGATGTATGTAGAGAACATCCTTCGTGTAGGCGTTCAGGAACAGAACGCCCCGAAAGACTATTATATAGTCCACAAGAAGATAGAGGTGCGCGACGACAAGAGCGGCAGCGTCATCACCATCCTGCCCGACGAGCAGTTCAGCATCACGGCGATGATAGCCTTCCAGAGCAAGGTCCTCAGCAGCCAGTTTGCGACACTCGAGGACATGGAACTCTTCAAGCAGGAGATAGCGCCGGCCCGCACCTTCTGCTTCGTCCGCGAGGTGGAGATGATGCTGGCCGCCGGCCTCATCAAGGGCGGCGACCTCGACAACGCCGTGGTCATCTACGAGAACCAGAAGACCCAAGAGGAACTCGACGAGCTGGCCGACCGCATCGGCGCTCCCCACCATCTGGCCACCGAGCTGGGCTACCTCCAGACGAAGCCCCTGATGTGGGAGAATGAGCCCGCGCGCCACAAGCTCCTCGACATCATCGGCGACATGGCCCTCATCGGCAAGCCCATCAAAGGACGCATCATCGCCACCCGCCCGGGACACACCATCAACAACAAGTTCGCCCGCCTGATGCGCCGCGAAATTCGCACCCACCGTATCCAGGCTCCGTTCTACGACCCCAACAAGGCTCCGTTGATGGACATCAACCGCATCAAGCAGCTCCTGCCCCACCGCTATCCCATGCTCTTCGTAGATAAGACCATCGAGATGGACGCCAACAGTATCGTGGCCGTGAAGAACGTCACGGGCAACGAGCCTTTCTTCCAGGGGCACTTCCCCAACGAGCCCGTCGTACCCGGCGTGCTGCTCATCGAGGCGCTGGCCCAGACCGGCGGACTCCTTGTGCTGAGCAATCTGGAGCACCCCGAGGAATACAGCACCTATTTCCTGCGCATCGACAACGCCAAGTTCACGCAGAAAGTCATTCCCGGCGACACGCTGCTCTTCAAGGCACAGTTCACGGCACCCTTCCGCCACAGCATCGCACAGATGCATGGCTACGTCTTCGTCGGTGAGAACGTCGTCGCCGAGGCCAGCCTCACAGCACAGGTAATTAAGAATGAACTGAAAGTTTAAGGTTTAAAGTTTATTTACACAAGATGATCTCTCCCCTCGCATACATCCATCCCGAAGCCAAGATTGGCGAGAACGTGGAAATAGGTCCCTTCTGCTACATCGACAAGAATGTAGTCATCGGCGACAACAACACCCTCATGAACAGCGTGACCGTTCTCTACGGCTCGCGCATCGGCAATGGCAACATCTTCTTCCCGGGAGCCGTCATCGGCGCCATCCCTCAGGACCTGAAGTTCAAAGGCGAAGAAAGCCTGGCCATCATCGGCGACAACAACAAGATTCGCGAGAATGTCACCATCAACCGCGGCACAGCCGCCAAGGGGCAGACCGTCGTCGGCTCGGGCAACCTGCTGATGGAAGGGTGTCACATCGCCCACGACGACATCATCGGCAACGACATCATCATCGGCAATTGCTCCAAGCTCGCCGGCGAGGTAACCGTCGATGATCACGCCATCCTCTCAGCCTGTGTCCTCGTACACCAGTTCTGCCGCATCGGTGGCTACACCATGATTAGCGGCGGCACCGGCGCCACACAGAGCGTCCTCCCCTACACCATCTGCGCCCGCCATCCGGCAGCATACTATGGTCTGAACATCGTGGGGCTGCGCCGCCGTGGTTTCGAACGCGAGATCATCAACACCATTCACGAGGCTTACCGCATCATCTATCAGGGAGGCATGACCCTTGACGACGCCATCGCCACCATCCGTCAGGAGCTCCCCGAGACACCCGAAATCAAATACATCCTCGATTTCATCGAAGACACCAAGAAGCGCGGATTCGTACACTAATCGTCATTAGCTATTGGCCGTTAGCCGTTAGCTTCTCATCACCAAAGGCCAAAAGCCAAAAGCCAAAAGCACATGCTTTACACCATCACAGCTGTAAGCCCCGAAGTCGAAGACTTTGCCATCGAGCTCCAGATTGAGTCCGATGCCACCTTCGCCGACCTCCACACCCTCATCCGCGAGGCCTGTGGATGGGAACGCTTCAAGCCCTCCGCATTCTACCTCTGCGACGACCACTGGCACCGCGACCGCTTCATCCCCGAGGACAGTTTCGAGGACGACACCATGGACGAACTGGAACTCGGTGACTTCTTAGAAGACGAGGGACAGCGTATGCAGTACATCTTCGACCCCGACAAGAACCGTGGCCTCCTCATGGAGGTGTCGCATATCAGCTACGGCCGCCACATCGACGAGCCCGCTTGCCGCCGTCGCCACGGCACCGCCCCCGCCCTCATCCCCCTTTCCGCCCCTCTTGCCGTTCCCGAGGGTTCTCTTACGGTTCCCGAGGGTTCTCTTACGGTTCCCGAGGGTTCTCTTACGGTTCCCGAGGGTTCTCCCGAGGGTTCTCCCGAGGGTCTCCCCCTCTTCCTCGACGACGACCTCGAGCCCACCGACGACGACCTCTTCGACATCGAGGAAATCGACCTCGAAGGATTCGACATCAATGAAGCATAAAACCCTCATCGTCCTCCTCGGCCCCACGGCCGTCGGCAAGACAGAGCTGGCCCTCCAGCTCGCCGAGTACCTTGCGAGCCCGATTCTCAATGCCGACAGCCGCCAACTCTATCGCGACCTGCCCATCGGCACCGCCGCCCCCACCCCCGAGCAGCTCGCCCGCGTGAAACACTACTTTGTGGGGACGCTTGCCATCACGGACTACTACAGCGCTGCGCGCTACGAGGCCGACGTCCTCGCCCTCACGGAAGAACTCTTCAAAACCCACGATACACTTCTCCTCAGCGGAGGTTCCATGATGTATATCGATGCGGTCTGCCGCGGTATCGACGACATCCCTACGATTGAGCCGGAGACCCGCGAGCTCCTGCACCAGCGCTTGAATGACGAAGGCCTGGAAGCCCTCAAGGGTGAGTTGCGCCTCCTCGACCCCGACTACTATGCTCAGGTCGATCTCAAGAACACGCAGCGCATCCTCCACGCCTTGGAGGTCTGCTACCAGACGGGGCACCCCTTCAGCAGCTTCCGCACCGCGACGCACAAGCAACGCCCCTTCCGCATCGTCAAGATCGGGCTGCGCCGCGACCGCGCCGACCTCTTCGCCCGCATCAACAGCCGCGTGGATCAGATGGTGGCCGACGGCCTCCTCGAAGAGGCGCGTGCCCTCCTGCCCTATCGCCACGAGAATGCCCTCAACACCGTCGGCTATAAAGAGATGTTCCAAGTTCTCGACGGCACCTGGGAGCTCCCCTTCGCCGTCGAACGGATGAAAAAGAACACCCGCGTCTATGCCAAGAAGCAGATGACCTGGTTCTCTCGCGACCCTGACATCCATTGGATCGACCTCACTCCGGCCCCCGAGGGTCCCCTTACGGTTCCCGAGGGTTCTCTTACGGTTCCCGAGGATTCTCTTACGGTTCCCGAGGGTTCTCCCGAGGGCCTTCCCGAGGGTCCCCTTACGGTTCCCGAGGGTTCTCCCGAGGGTCTCATCCTTGAATTTATCGAACAATTTACCCATTATAAACAACAACTATGAAACTACGTAACACCCTCTGCCTCACGCTGGCCCTGCTGGCGACCACCGCCCTTCAGGCGCAGAAAGCAACCTCCGCTTACCTCTTCACCTATTTCACCGGCAACGCCCCCGAGCAGGAGCAGATCTGCTATGCCATCTCTGAGGACGGCTGGAACTACACTCCCCTGAACAACGGCAAGCCCATCATCGCCTCCAAGGACATCGCCCGCACCGGCTGTGTCCGCGACCCCCACATCCTGCGCGGCAAGGACAAATGGTTCTACATGGTCGTCACCGACATGAAGAGCAGCCTCGGCTGGAGCAGCAACCGCGGCATGGTGCTGATGCGCTCCAAGGACCTCGTGCACTGGCAGCACCACACCGTCCACTTCCCCGACCGTTTCAAGGGCACGATGTTCGAGCATGTCACCCGCGTGTGGGCACCGCAGACCATCTACGATGAGCGCACAGGCAAATACATCGTCTATTTCTCCATCCTCACCGACGACGGCTCCTGCCCCTACGACCGCGTCTATTGGGCGTATGCCAACAGGGACTTCAGCGACCTCGAGGGCGAGCCTCATCTCCTCTTTGACATGAAGAGTGCCAGCATCGACACCGACATTGTACGCGACGACGAGGGTCTCCTCCACATCTTCTTCAAGACCGAGGGCCAGAAGCAGAAGGGCATTAAGCAGTTTATTGCGAAAGACTTTTACGATGGGAAAACATGGGAGCTACAGCCCGGCTGGTGCCAGGACACCAACAAGCAGGTAGAAGGATCCGGCGTCTTCCGTCTCCACGACGGCACCTGGGTGCTTATGTACGACTGCTACACCAGCGGCCACTACCAGTTCTGCAAGAGCACCGACCTGAAAACCTTCAAGCAGGTTCAGGACACGAAGACCGAGGGCGCTTTCACGCCCCGTCACGGCACAGTCATCGCCATTACGGCCAAGGAGCTCAAGCGCATCAAGAAGGCATTTCCCAACAACTAACCGTCTCATAGGACATCTGCCTTAGCAGTTTTGTCGGCTTTCTCCGCGGAGAAGGCCGACTGTTTTTAAGTGTCAATAATACACACTTTCAAATCTTAAAAAACCTTAATTTGAACGTTAAATCAAGGAGAGAACATACAACTAAGCTAAAAAAGACCTAATTTTGAACGCTTGTAATGCAAAAAAAGGCTTACTATGCACCTGTAAACGTAAAAAAGTGCTAACTAAATTCGTATTCGAAAAAACAAATAATAAACTCAAAATCAATGTGTATGGAAAACCGTTTTAACACATTCGGCAGATACACTATGCACGCATTGTGTTTAGTGTCATTCTGCGGACTTGTGTGGGCATGTAAAGACGACTACTATCTCGACGACGAGAAGCCCGGGTCGCTCTCGTCCAGTCTTTACTCATTCCTGGAAGAAAAGGGCAATTACCAGACCTACATCCGTCTGTTGAATGACCCTGCCGTCAATGACCCGAATGCACGTCCGTTGAAAGAGGAGTTGAGCAAGACAAACGAGAAGACCCTCTTCGTGGCCAACGATGAAGGCTGGGAAGCATTCTTCAAGCACAATGCCACCCTGCCGGCATCCGACCCCTGGCACACGGCCACCAGCTACGAGAACCTGTCCGAGGCTCAGAAGAAGCTGCTCATCCACGGCAGTATGCTCAACAACCCCATCGTCATGGAAAACCTGGCCAGCCAGGAGGGCAGCGGCTCCAGCTCGCTCCAGCGCGGTGTCTATATGCGCCGTGAGACCAGTTTCATGCTCACGGACACCGTGACCTTCGTGCCATCAGAGGAAATCCCTTATACCTACAACCCCAACGACAAGAATTTCTGGCGTCGCTTCCGTCCGGGAAACGCTGACGGCAAGACCGGTATTCATCTTGTCAAGGATTCCACCCTCAACATGATGGTGTTCCTGACACCCGAATATCTCAACAAGCAGGCCATCACCAACGACGACTTTATGAAAGTCATGGGCGGCCGCGAACGCACCTCAGAAGATGTCTTTATCTCCGACGCCTTGATACTTGAGAAAGACCGCGTCTGCGAGAACGGTTATATCAACATTACTGAGAAGGTGGTTGTTCCCCGTGCCAACATGGCAGAGGTCATCCGCAACAACGGCCGTACAAAGATCTTCAGCCACATGCTGGACCGCTTCTCCTATCCTTATTACAACGGCTATGTAACACGCCTCTATCAGCAGCAGCACCAAGGGTTTACCGACTCTATCTTCACGATGCGCTACTTTGCTGAGAACGATGCCAACCACAACGACCAGCCCTATGTCCTGCAGTGGTATAGAGGTACCGACGGTTCTGTACCCATTCAGGACGACAAGGGTAAGTATGCGCTTGTCTTCGACCCGGGATGGAACGAGTACCATGGCGAGCGCACCACCAAGGAGGACATGGCTGCCATGTTCGTCCCGAGTGATGACGCTCTGTGGGAGTACTTCAAGAAGGGCGGCGCCGGCCGTCAGCTCGTTGATGCCTATTCCCATAATCCCGAAGTGGATGTGGCAAAGGGCAACTTCGACGAGCTCTTCCAGCAGATTGACGACATTCCCCTCTCTACCCTTCAGGACCTGATCCGCGTGCTGCAGAAGCCGAGTTTCTCCGCTTCCGTGCCCAGCAAGTTCCTGACCCTGCGCGACGATGCCAACGAGGAGATGTTCAAGCCCGGCGAGGCTAACCTCAGCCGTGACGGCGGTATCATCGACACCTGTATCATCGCCTGCAACGGTGCCGTATATATATTAAATACGGTGAAGGGTCCTGCCGACTACACCTCCGTAGCAGCACCCGCCAAGATCAGTCCCGCGAACCACTCCAACTACATCATGAACTGGGCCATCTATGACAGCAACGAGATGCACATGAACTACTACGCCTACCTGAAGGCTATGAAGTCCAAGTTCACCTTCTTCCTGCCCAGCGACATGTCTCTTTCTCACTACTACGACCCCATCAGCTTCACATCCCAGCACCCACGTGTCATCAAGATGGAATATACGGGTACGGGAGCCCTGCCACTCAAGACAGGCCGTATCCTGATGAAATACAACGTAGAAACCGGTGCCTTCGACGAGAACGACCTCTGGCGCACCGACCAGTTGCAGAAGAACGAGCTCCTCAACCGTCTGAAGGATATTCTGGAGAGCCACACCATCGTCATGAGCACAGCAACGCCCATGGCCGATTTGGAGGATGAATACTTCCTGACCCGCAACGGCTCAGCCGTCAAGGTGTCACGCGGCATCATCTCCTCCGGTCAGAATGCCGGCAAGAACTACATCTGCAAGGTGCAGGGCGGTTTCCAGCTTGAGAATGAGCGTAAGAACAACAACCCCTCGGCAACGACCTACATGATGCCCGACGAGAACGGTCTTCTGCAGATCAACATCCCCGAAGACAACGTCCACGATATGGGCGAGAGCGGTAACGGTGTCACCTACGTCCTCGACGACTCACCCATCATTCCCGCCAGCAAGAGTGTCTATGGCCTCATCAACGACGGCTCCGGCACTGCCGCAAGAGGCGAATTTGCAGATGACTGCGAGGAATTCTTCAAGCTCACAAACTCTTCGGCTTACGACAAGATTATCAAGGCCTGCGGCCTGGAGCCCTCCACAGTGAGAGCATGGGTCAGCGATGGCGGTGTTGACTTGAATGTCAAGTTCTTCAGCAACTTCAACTACACCGTTCTCGTGCCCACCAACCAGGCTATCGAGGATGCCGTGGAGCTGGGCCTGCCCACTTGGGAGACCATCGAGGAATTCTACGAGGCACAGCCCACAGACCCCGACAACGACGAGATTCACATCCTCACCGAAGATGAAGTAGATGGCGATGGGAATATCATCAAGTTAGGCACCAAGAGCCAGTTGAAGGCCATGATCACCTATCTGGGCAACTTCGTCCGCGCCCATTTCATCGACAACAGCGTCTTTGCGGACAAGAGCGCTATGGGTGAAACAGAGTATATCACTTCCAGCTACGACTCCAAGCTCGGAGCTTTCGTGCGCGTCTTCATGCAACGCGTGAAGACCGGTGGCGAGACCGTGCTTCAGATTCGCGACAGCTACCACAACAACTACTCACAAGGCATCCGCGTCATCAGCGAGACCGAGAGCGGCCCCCGCAACATCATGGCCCGTGACATGGTCTGCATCTTGGAGAAATCAGCCGGCTCCTACAACGGTAATAAAACAACCCCGACCGGCCGCACAACCCTGAACAACATTGTGCTTATGAGCTCCAGTAGCTCCGTCATCCATCAGATCAACGGCGTCATCAACCACGCAGAGCTGAAGGGCGGTCGTTATGATAGTGAATGGGCAACGCCAGCTAGCTGCAAGGCTTATCTCAAGAGATATCCGCTCATCGACAGGAAAACCCGATAAACAACAAGGAACACTATGAAGAATAATATCATCAAACTGATGCTTCTTGCCGTGATGAGCATTGTCTCTATCCAGGCAAACGCTCAGCAGCACCGTATCTCGGGTACTATCAAAGATGACTTCGATGTGATACCAGGTGCAAATGTCGTGGAAATCGACAAGAACAACCGTATCGTCAGTCAGGCAATCACGGATATGAACGGTAACTTCACCCTCATGGTGAAGGACCCGAAGAACAAGCTGCGCGTCTCTTTCATGGGTATGAAAACCGAGGAGCGCGTCATCGGAAACCAGAAGGTGTTCAACATCACCATGAAGGACAACACCAAGATGATGACCGAGGTTCAGGTCACAGCCAAGAAGAAACAGCAGAGCGGCGGTCTGAGCATTCCCGTGCGCGAGTTGGCCGGTGCCACACAGACCTTCAACATGGACGAGATGGAAGGTATGGCCTTCGAGTCTGTCGATCAGGCCCTGCAAGGTCAGATTGCCGGTCTCGACATCATCCAGAACTCCGGTAACCTCGGTTCCGGTACCACCATGCGACTCCGCGGTATCTCCACCCTGAACGGTGACAAACAGCCGCTCATCGTCGTCAACGACCACATCTTCGACCTCCCCGAAGGTAAGGAGAACGAAAACTTCTCTGACTACGACACCACCGAGCAGTTCTCTACGCTGCTGAACGTCAACCCCGAGGACATTCTTAGCATCGAAGTCCTCAAGGACGGTGCCTCCGCCAAGTGGGGTGCCCGTGGCGCTAACGGTGTCATCGAGATCAAGATGCGTCGCGGCCACCGCGGCCCCACCAACATCACCTTCTCCTACCGCTTCAACGGAACCTGGCAGGGCGACGGCTACAAGATGCTGGACGGTGACGGCTACACCATGATGCTGAAGGAGGCCTACTACAACCCACGCCTCCAGTCATTGCCCCTCACCGGTGTGGGAGCCATCCCTGAGCTGGACTACAACCACGATCTGGGAGCCATCTACTACAACTACAACAGGAACACCGACTGGGTGGAGGAAGTGAAGAAATTCGGTCAGGAGCACAAGACCTATATGACCATCTCCGGCGGTGGTGAAAAGGCACAGTTCCGTGTATCTGCCGGTTACGACCACTCCACCGGTTCCATCATCGGTCAGAAATTCAACCGTTTCACCACCAATACGGCCTTGGACTACGATGTCAGTGACCGCATCAAGTTCAGCTCCACCATCAGCCTGGCCTTCACCGACAACAAGCAGAACGCCAAGAACATCCTCGGCAGCGCCTATCAGGCCATGCCGAATATGTCCGTTTGGGAGCGCGACGTCAATGGTTATGAGACCGGTGAGTACTTCAATATGCTGGATCCCGCCAACACGTCCGGCATCGCCAATGACGGTTTCAAGACCAGCTACTACCTGATGGATATGTTCGCCAACGGTAACCCCGTGGCTTGGGCCAACAAGGCATGGAACAAGAAGAAACAGTACAACCTGAATCCTCAGTTCAACATCGAATACAAACTCCTCGGCAAGGACGATGAGCACACCCAGTTGAACTATAAGGGCGATGTGTGGATGGGTATCTACAACACCACCCAGGACTCCTACATCCCTGCTGAGCTGCACACGATGCCCTGGCAATACGGTAAGGACAATGCCATGACCGGTGTCGGTGAGAACCGCCGCAACGAGGTCAGCAACTACGAGGAGAAAGTGCTGGACTTCTCTACCCGCCACGAACTGGCGTTCTATCCCCACTTCAGGAACACCGACCACAGCGTCAGCCTCCTGCTGCAGGCTGAGTGGTCCTCCAAGACAACGAACACACAAGGCACCGGCATGTGGAACGTGCCGACCGGCATCACCGACCCCACGGTGGAAGCCCTCATCACCGATGCCTACGCCAACCACTATGAAGAGCGTAAGGTATCCTTCTTCATGCGCGGACACTATTCCTATAAGAGCAAGTACAACCTTGACTTCTCCCTCCGCTCCGACGGTAGCTCACGCTTCGGTAAGGAGCACCGTTTCGGACTCTTCCCCTGGGTGGGTATCCGCTACAATATCATCGACGAGCCCTTCATGAAATGGTCCAAGAGCTGGCTCAGCATGTTGGCCGTCCGTGCATCGTGGAGTATCACCGGTAACATGGTTGCCGGACCCTTCGACCAGTACAACAGCTACGGACAGACAGGCTACAACTACAACGGCCACAGCGTCATGCGCCCCAGCAGCCTGTCACTGAAAGAGTTGCAATGGGAGAACGTCCGCAAGATGAACCTCGGTTTCAACGTGGGCCTGTTAAACGACCTGTTCAACTTCGAAGTTGATATCTACGACCACCTCGTAACTGATATGGTGCTGTACAACAAGCCTATTTCCAGTGCAAACGGCTTCAGCTCCCTCTCCAGAGTCAACGGCGGTGAGATGCGCAACTACGGTTGGGAATTGAACTTCTCCACCGGTTGGTTTGCCAAGATTGGCAAGTTCCAGATGAAACTGCGCGCCAATGTGGCACAGAACTTCAACGTGTTCAAGGACATCGACCCGCTCATCGAGTATAACATGAACACGAAGGAAACCGACCAGCCCGGTTACATCAATGGCAAATATGACCTGAGCTACCATCAGCGTGTACAGGTCAACAACGCCTTAGGATCCATCTATGGTCTGAAATACAAGGGCGTCTATCGCTATGACTACGACCACAACGGCTACACCATGACCTCCATCAGCAACTACGGTTACGCGGAGGTGGACCAGAACGGTGTCAGCTGGAAAGAGGCCCAGGAAAGCAAAACACCATGGGGTATCGGTACGGGTTACGACAAACAAGGGAACCCCATCAACACAGCGGCTGCAGCCGCCCGCCGCGGTGATGCCAATGCCACCTGCCCGATTGCCTACGATGCCAACGGCAACATGGTAACCGACCAGAACGGCAACCCCATGCAGATGTATTACTGCTACAACGAGAGTTACTACCGTAAGTTCGAGGGCGGTGATGCTATCTACGAGGACATCAACCACGACGGACAGATTGACCACTTCGACATGGTATATCTGGGCAACTCGAACCCCAAATGCAATGGTGGTTTCGGTTTCACACTCAAGTACGGACGTTTCCAGCTCATGACCGGCTTCAACTTCCGTATCGGACATCAGATTATCAACATGGCACGCCGCGACCTGGAAAGCATGGTCAGCAACCGCAACCAGAGCTACGCCACCACCTGGCGTTGGCGTAAGAACGGCGACGGCGGCGATGAGGCTGTCATCCCGCGCGCCATGTCAAATGTTTTTGGTCTCACCTACAACTCCCTTCCCTCTGACCGCTATGTCGAGGACGGCGACTACCTGCGCTTGCAGTATGTGCAGCTGAGCTACGACTTCGACCCGAAGAAGCTTAAGAAGCTGGGAATCCGCACGCTGAAGCTCTTTGCTTCCGTCAACAACATCTTCTGCTGGAGCAAATACACGGGTATAGATCCTGAAGTGAGCCCCACCCAATGGTATCCGGCTACCGACAGGAACAACACCCCTGTTGCCCGTTCTTTCACCGCAAGTATCAACTTAGGCTTCTAAACACGAGAAAGATATGAAACGCTATCATTTCATCTACAATATATTGCTGATGGCTGTCATGGGCATCAGCTTGAGCGCCTGCGATGACTATCTGACCATCTATCCGCAGGACCGCATCATCGACGAAAACTTCTGGGAGGACAGGAATGACTTGGAAGGTGTGCGCTACGCGGCCTATACCCAGTTAGGACAGCAACTTCAGAAACTGATTATCTGGGGAGACCTGCGATCGGACGCCTATCTCATCAACCCCCAGAACAACAGTGATCAAGGTCAGCGCTCCACGTACAATAAGATATTGGAAGCCCAGTTGGACTCTACCATGACCTGCTATGAGTGGGGTGGCGTCTATACTGCCATCAACTACTGCAATCAGGTGCTGGAGCACGGAGAAGAAGTGCTGGCACGCGACGCCCAGTTCACACGCACCGAGTGGAACCAGATGAAAGCAGAGATAACTGCTCTACGTTCACTCTGCTACTTCTACCTGATTCGCTCCTTCAAGGATATCGCTTATTCCAACAAGGTCATCAACTCGGATACAGAAATCATGCAGTTTGAGCCTACCAAACAACTGGAAGTCCTGAATATCCTCATCAACGACGTAGAGGCTATCAAAGGGCAGGCACGCAACCGCTATACCGACAACAGGGACACCAAGGGCCTGATCACCAACACCGCCATTTATGCCCTGCTCGCCGATATGTACCTCTGGCGCAGCGCCCTGCTGGAAGGACGCGCAAACCAAGGGGCTGTTGATCTGAAAGTAAGCAATACGGCAGGTCATGCCGATGCCCAGAAGGTGCTGGACTACGGACAGGCTGCCATTGATGCCCTCTTCCTGCAGAACCAGCAGATTGGCGCCAGTTCGGGCCATGCCACAGGACTCACCCTCAAGGATTTCGGTTGTACGGGTGTCGTCAACAACGTCCAGTTGATTGCCAATGAAGACATGAAAGGCAACTATGCTGCAAACCAAGTAGTGTCTGTGCCCAGTTTCAGCGAGATTTACAATAATGGCAACAGCGTAGAGAGTATGTTCGAACTGCAATTCTCACGATCCGACTACCGTGGCAACGGAGACATTGTTACTCATTTCTGGGGATCAAGTACCACTTCTCATTTAGGGGCTAATAACAATGCTTTCTTGGTTGCCGAGGGCAACAATACTGACAAGTTCAACAAGGACTGCCGTACGTGGTACACTTGTAACAACAACTACTCAGGCACAGGAAGTACTTCTACAAGTTCCCCTTATTATAATTTTAAATGGAGTCTATGCTTATTCAATAAGAGCGGAGACAATGTTCTGCCGAAGACTTATTGGTCAGAAGGTAGCGAGGTCGCTTACCAGAACTGGATTATCTACCGCCTGACAGACGTCCTTCTCATGATGGCCGAGGCTCATGCTGTTCTCAGCACGGCCGATGACGATGCCCATATCCAGGCCGCACGTACCAT
>Ga0310697_10002222_pt1 | contig 20939 bp, 18 predicted proteins | sample 172DNAGHGlowgp2_FD_203883 | JGI IMG/M metagenome (GOLD analysis project Ga0310697, IMG submission 203883) | Sheep rumen microbial communities from Palmerston North, Manawatu-Wanganui, New Zealand - 1728 DNA GHGlow gp2 (v2) (version 2) | ecosystem: Host-associated > Mammals > Digestive system >... | reverse complement strand
GAACTTGCAGCGGGTGGTGCACACGCCGCAGCCCAGGCACTTGTTGGGATCCACGAAGGAGGAACCGCAGCCGAGGCAGCGGGCGGTCTCGGCCTTGAGCTGCTCTTCGGTGAAGGTCTTGCGGTCGTCCTTGAAGCTGGAGGCCTTCTTCTCGTCCTTGCCGGGAACCTGGCGCGGAGCGGGATCGGCATTCTTCTTCACGGTGTCGAAGTTCACATTCTCCATATCGAAGGCGCGGTAAGTGAGGCGGTCGCGGCCGATGACCAGGCTCTGGCCGGGCTGCACGAAGCGGTGCATGGAGATGGCGGCCTGCTTGCCCTGGGCGATGGCGTCAATGGCAAACTTGGGGCCGGTGTAGGCGTCGCCGCCGACAAAGATGTCGGGCTGCGCGGTCTGATAGGTGACAGCGTCGGCCAGGACGCGGCCCTTCTCGTCCACCTTCACTTCGCCCAGATCCAGACCCTCCAGGTCGATGCGCTGGCCGATGGCAGCCAGGATCGCGTCGGCCTTGATCTTCTTGTCGCCCTCGCACACGAGTGCGGCGACCTTGCCGTTCTTGCCTTCGATCTCCACGGGCTTGTGCTCGAAGAGGAACTTGACGCCCTCTTCCTTCGCTTCGGCAACTTCGGCGGGATCAGCGGGCATATCGCTCTCCTTGCGGCGGTAAGCGACGGTGACCTCAGCGCCGAGACGGACTGCGGTGCGGGCCACGTCCATGGCCACGTTGCCGCCGCCGACCACGACGACCTTCTTGCCGATGGCGGGACGGGCGCCGCCGTTGACCTCACGCAGGAAGTCGATGCCGCCCCAGACGCCCTTGAGCTCTTCGCCGGGGATGCCGAGAGAAGCGGACTTCTGAGCGCCGACAGCCAAGTAGATAGCCTTGAAGCCCTGCTCGCGCAGCTGCTGGATGGTGATGTCTTTGCCGACTTCCACGCCGCAGCGGAAGATCACGCCCAGCTCCTTGAGCACGTCGATCTCGGCGTCCAGGACGGGCTTCTCGAGACGGAAGGACGGGATGCCGTAGCGCAGCATGCCGCCGGGCTGCTCGTTCTTGTCGAACACGGTGACCTTGTAATTGTCGGACGCCAGGAAGTAGGCGGCGGAAAGACCCGCGGGGCCGGCACCGATGATGGCGATCTTCTTGTCGCTGAAGTCATAGAGCTTCTTGGGGACAAAGCGGGTGTCGCGGTCAAGCTCCTTGTCGGCGATGAACTTTTTGACCTCGTCGATGGCGACGGCGCGGTCGATATTGCCGCGGGTGCAGACCTCCTCGCACTTGCGGTTGCAGATGCGGCCGCAGACGGCGGGCAGGGGGTTCTCTTTCTTGATCAGCTCCAGCGCCTCCAGGTATCTGCCCTGGGCGGCCAGCTTCAGGTAGCCCTGCACGGCGATGTGCGCGGGACATGCGGTCTTGCAGGGCGCGGTGCCCTCGGGCGCGATGTACTCGCGGTTGGTGCGGTGCTCGGGGTTCCAGTGCTCCGGCGTCCACTCAATGTCGTCGGGCAGCTCATGGGGCTTGTGCTCAATGGGCGTGATGGCGCAGAGCTTCTGGCCCATCTGGATGGCGTTGTTGGCGCAGCGGTCGGTGCACTGGCCGCAGGCCACGCACTTCTCGTGGTCGATCTCCGCCACGTAGTTGCTCTTGGAGCAGGCGGGGGTGTTGTAGTACTGGGTCATGCCCAGGGCCAGGCAGCTCTCGGGCATGCAGTTGCAGATGGCGAAGGTCTCGCCCTGGTGCAGGGTCGTGATCTGGTGGACGCAGCCGCGCTCGTCGCACTTCTGAATGAGCGCCTTGGCCTCTTCCACAGTGCAGGGACGGCCCTTGCCAGTGTGGTTGAACATGTCGCCCACATGGCCCATGAAGATGCAGAGACCTTCGTCCAGGTCGCCGCTGCCCTCGCCCATGAGCTTGCGCACACGGCGGCACTGGCAGGGCGTGATGCTCAGGTGGCCATCATTGTCCTCAATGTACTTGCTGCAGCGCTCGTTGTCGATCTTCTGCGCGTCTGCAGGGATGGCGCTCTCAATGGGGATAACGCGCATGATGCCGGCGCCCATCGGGGTGTTGGCCGCATGCTCGATCTGGCTGGTGGTGGCGTGCTGATGGAAGGCGTAGGCGATCTCGGGGTGCTTGAGACAGAACTTCTCATTGATGAGCAGGAACTCGAACACGCCCGGGGTATAGGGGGGCAGCAGGTAGATTTCCAGCCCCACCTTGGGGACGATGACTTGGACGACCAGGCCGATGTCGGTGATCTCATGCAGGACTTCACGGGTGCGCTTGACCGAGAGACCGGCCTTGCGGGCGATCACGGGGACAAACGCGGGCTTCATACTGGTCAGGGCCAGCATGACGGAGATCTGCTCGTCGGTGATCCACTTTTCGAACACTTTGTATTCCGCGCAGTCAGGCGTGATTTTATAGTGTCCGTCGTTGATCTTTTCGCAGAGCTTGATCAGATTCTCTCTAACTTCCAAAAAAACTCCCTCCTAGTTTTTTGTATGCCGGGAAAGGGACTGCGGACGGTCTTCGGCCGCAATCATACATAATAAGTTTACTTTTTTGCGAAAGAATTGTCAATGACAGTACAGCGGGGTTTGTCTAAGGATTGTCAGCTTTTTATGCTTTTTTCGGCGATAAGAGGGATGCGGTCCGAAACAGAGAAAGCCGGGCGCCCTTTTGGGCGCCCAGCCCAGCTTGTCAAAAAAGCCCCGGGATGGACTTTTTTGACTGCGCTTCTGCCGCCGAGCATTTTGTCAGAATACAAAATGCTTTATCCCAAAAGCTTGAATAATCAAGCTTTTGGGGCGGCGTCTGATTGTACTCGAGGCGGGTCTTGCCCCCTCGAGCTCCCCCGCGGCTCTGTTTTCCATCGCAATCGCGGCAGTTTATTGACAGTCTCAGCTGGGCGCCCTTTTGGGCGCCCAGCCGATAAGCGTTCCGTTATTCGTTGGGATTGGCCCGCACGATTTTGCCGATGTTCCAGATGTGGGCGGCCTTGCGCGCGGCGTCAACGCGTTCTTCCGGCGTGCGATATTCAAAGGCTGCGGTCTGGGATCCGCAGTCCATGCAGATGGCGTACCAGCACCAGCCGTTTTCTTCTTCCAGTAAACCTGCGCCGCCGCAGAAAGGGCAATCCTGCAGGATCAGTTCTTCGTGAATGTTCAAGCTCTATTCCTCCCCGGTGTGATGCATATATTATACCATCCCTTTTCTGATTGCACAACCGGAAAAGCGTGCTTTGTTTTCCGGATAAAGAGTGTTATAATCAAAATACTGAACATTTAACATGAAGGAGGAAACGGTATGCGCTTTCTTCACGTTTCCGATCTCCATTTCGGCAAATCCATCCACGGCGTCTCTCTGCTGGAAAACGGTGACCAGGGCAGCTGGGTCGAACGTTTTCTGAACCTGTGCGATGAAGTCTCGCCGGATGCGGTGCTGATTGCGGGTGATGTTTATGACAGGGGAGCGCCCTCGGGTGACGCTGTGCAGCTCTTGAGCCGCATGCTGACGGCGCTGGCTGAAAGGAGAATCCCCGTACTGCTCACGGCCGGCAATCACGATTCCGTACAGCGGCTGTCCTTTGCTGCGCCTCTGCTGGCGGAACAGGGCGTGTACATTTCAGAGAGCCTCTCCGCCTCGCCGGTCCTGCGGCACGTGACGCTGAAGGACGAAGCTGGCCCCGTGACCTTCTGGCTGATGCCCTATGTTTTCCCGGCGCTGATCGGCTCCGTGCTCGGGGAGGACTGTCCCCGGGACAATGACGGCGCGGTTCGGACGCTGCTCGCTTCCCAGCCGGTGGACTTTTCACAGAGGAATGTGCTGATCGCACACCAGAATGTGACTGCAAACGGCGTGGAGGGCATCCGCGGCGGCTCAGAATCCATGGTGGGAGGCGTCGGCCAGATCGATTACAGCGCCTTCGACGGCTTTGACTATGTGGCTCTCGGCCATATCCACGCGGCCTACCCGGTGGGCCGGGACACGGTGCGCTACGCCGGCTCGCCGCTCTGCTATCACTTTGATGAGCTGCGTCAACCCGTCAAGGGGCCCCTGCTGGTGGAATTGGGGGAGAAAGGGGAAGCGCCGCGCATCGAGACGCGGCAGATCGTCCCGCTGCATCCCATGCGGGAACTGCGCGGTGAGTATGATGCCCTGCGCAATCAGCTGCTGAACGATTCCGGACGGGGAGAATATGTCCGCGTCGTGCTCACCGATTGCCGCGTTTCCCAGGAAATCTCCGCGTTCTTCCGGGAGCTTCTGGAAAGCCGGGAGAGCACACTGATGGAGATCGTCTCGGAATACAATCGCTATCACGATGCCGAGGCCCCCGAGAGAGACGCGGTGGAGCAGAAAAGCATGCCGGAGCTGTTCACGGACTTCTTCGTGGAGCGCCTCGGCGGCGAGATGCCGACGGCCGGGGAGGAGGAACTGATCGACTATGCCGCCTCCCTTGTCCATCACGGGGAAGGCGGCGTCCTGCCGAATCCGAAGGAGATCGAGCGCCTGCTCACATTCGCACTGGGACAGGAGGATACTGTATGAGACCGCTGCATCTGGAAATGACTGCCTTCGGCTCCTACGCCGCGAAGACGGAGCTCCCCTTTGAAAAGCTCACACACGGACTCTATCTCGTGACCGGGGATACGGGCGCCGGAAAGACTACCATCTTTGATGCGATCATGTTTGCCCTCTACGGCACGGCCAGCGGCGGCGAGCGCAGCACGGACATGCTCCACTGCGACTATGTGCCGAAGTCGGTGGATACCGTGGTGCGGCTGCGCTTTTCCCAGGGCGGAAAAGAGTACATTGTTTGCCGCACGATCCATTTCAGTAAAAAACGCGGGCAGGAAAACCAGTATGGTGAGGGCAGGGTGGACGCGCTGCTGGAAGAGCCGGAACGTTTGCCAACCGAAGGCGCCACGAAGGTCACGGCCCGGATCGAGGAACTGCTGGGCCTCAATGCCGAGCAGTTTCGCAAGATCATCATGCTGGCCCAGGGAAAATTTAAGGAGTTTCTGGACGCCGACAGTGACAAGAAAAACGAGATCCTCGGCAAGCTCTTTGACAACAGCGATTATCTTCGCTTCCAGAATCTGCTGAGCGGCGCCAGGGACAGCCTTCGCAGCCGCAGAAACGAGCGGGCGGAGGCGCTGAGGCTGCTGTTGGCAAACAGCTTTCGTATGCCGGAAGAGGAAGATCCGGCCGAGTACCTGCCCGGGAACCCGGCGCTGCTTGAAAACCTCGCTTCGCTGCTCACGCGGGAGGAGCAGGAACTCGACATTCTGCAGGAGGCACGGGAGGAGATCAACCGGCAGCTCGGCGCCCTGCAGGAGCGCAGCGGCGCGGCGGTCGCCGTCAACGCACAGCTCGATGAACTGGACGGCCAGCAGCAGCGGCTTGCGCTGCTGGATGCCCGGGAACAGGACATGACCGTGCTCCAGAAAACGGTAGAGCGGGCGGAGCTGGCGCTTCACAAGGCGCGGCCCGCTGTGCACCGCTTTGAGCATGCCACTGCCGCCATGGATGCCGCCCAGCGGGAGATCGAGGCGCTGCAGCTTCGTCTTGCCGAGCAGAGCCGGACGGTGGAGAACGCACAGCACACTGTGGATGCCGACGAGGAGAAGAGAGCTGAGATCAGCTCTCTGGCCGCCCGCCTGCATGCTGCCGAGGAGCAGCTGCCCCGGTATCGGGATCTGCGTGAAAAGGAACATGCGCTGGAGCAGGCCGAGGCCTCCGCCCGCCGGGCGGCGGAACAGGGCGCAGAGAAAGGGAAAGAGCTCTATGCCACAACGGCAAGACTCACGGAGCTGCGCCGACAGCTTGCGGAGCTGGAGGACGCGGAGAGCGAGAAACTGCGCTGCGATACCCTCCGAAGCGAAGCCAAAAAACAGCTGGACGCACTGGACGGGTCCGGCGGGCTCCGCGCGGAGCGTGACAGGCTGCTCAGCGCGGATCGTGATCTTGCGCAGGAGCGCAGTGCGCTTCTCCGCCTCACAGAAGAGGCCTCGTCATCGCAGAAACGCTACGGTCTGCTGTATCAGCGTTTCCTGGACGGACAGGCAGGCCTGCTCGCCCGGGAGCTGCGTGTAAAGCTGGAGACTGAGCCGGAGGCGGAGTGCCCTGTATGCAGGTCCCGTCTCTCCCGCAGGCAGATCGGGAGACTGGCTGTTACCGCAGAGGATACGCCGGACGGCGATGCGGTAGAGCTTGCCCGGAAGCAGGCGGAGCAGGCGGAGTCTGCGAGAAACCGGCAGCATACCAGAGCGGAGAGCCTGGCTGCCGGCCTGGAAAGCCGAAGGACTGCGCTCCTGGAGCGCGCGCAATCCTGCCTGCCGGACTGCGGCGGATGGGAACAGCTCCTCTCGCCGGGATGGCTGGATGAGAAGATCGAGGAGGCGCGGGCAAGAGAGCGGGAATGTGCTGCCGCCTGCACCAGGGCGGAAGAACGAAAGCAGGAACGCGACCGCTGCCGTCGGCTTCAGCCGCAGTTGGAAGAGCAGGAAAAGCGGCTCAGCGCGGAAGTGGATGCCCTACATCAGCGTGAGCAGCAGCAGTTTGCCGCCGCTTCTGCCGCTTCTGCGGCCGCAGAGGAGCTGAAAAAACAGCTGCTATTCGCCGATGAGGAGAACGCCCTTGCGGAGAAGGCCCGCCTCGAGGAACGGCATAAGCTTCTTACCGCGGAGCTGCAGCGCCATGAGACGGCTCTGCATGAGGCCCGTCGTCTGCGGGACACGACTTCAGGTTCTCTGGACTCAAAACGCGGCGCGCTGGACGGCCTCACGCAGGAGCAGGCGGATGCGCTGGATGCCATGGAGCTGAGTTTGGCGGAAAACGGTTTTGAAAATGTATCCGCAGTGGATCAGGCGCTATCTCCTGTCGGCGAGGAAGACGGCGAGCGCTGGCTCACGTCCCGCCGGAGAGAGCTGCAGAATTACGAAAACGCCCGTACGGCGGCGCGGGAGCGGATCACGGCCCTGACCGAACAGACGGAAGGCCGGGAGAAGACCGATCTGGAGGCGCTGTGGACGGAGATCCGCGTTCAGAAGGAGCGCTATGCCCAGGCGAACGCCCGCTGCGCGGCACAGGAAAGCCTGATGGAGAATCACCGACAAGTCCGGGAAAAAGCAAATCTTGCGAAACAGGAGCTGAGTGAGACCGAGGGCGCCTGGTGCCGCCTGGACAGGCTTGCCAATCTGGCCGTCGGCACCAACAGCGACAGCGGTAAACTGAGCTTTGACCGATATGTGATGGGCGCGGTATTCCGGGAGATCCTGGAGATGGCCAATCGCCGCATGGATCTGATGAGCGGCGGCCGCTATGAGCTGGTGCATAAAACCGGCGCCGACCGGCGCAATGCCAAGGCGGGGCTGGAGATGGAGGTGCTGGACAACAGCACGGGGAGACTGAGAGCCTCCAACTCTCTCTCCGGCGGCGAGACCTTCTTTACTTCACTGGCGCTGGCACTCGGTCTCTCGGATGTGGTACAGAATCACGCCGGCGGCAGGCAGATGGACGCTTTGTTTATCGATGAAGGCTTCGGCGCGCTGAGCGAGGATTTCCTCGACAAGGCGCTGGACATGCTGGGCCAGTTGACGGAAGGCAATCGCCTGGTCGGCATCATCTCCCACGTGGACAGACTGGATGAGAGCATCGCCCAGAAGATCCGGGTCCGCAGCGGCGAGAAGGGAAGCACCCTCGCTCTGGAACTGAGCTGAAAATGTGAAAAGGCGCCGCCTTGCAGATGCGAGGCGGCGCAAATCTTTTTATCGATCGAAGGAGGGGTTTACGGCGTAGAGGTTTTTCTGGTCCATCTTCTCCATGGCAAGCCGCAGCCCTTCCCCGAAGCGCTGGTAGTGGACGATCTCGCGCTCCCGCAGGTAGCGCATCACATTGTTCACGTCCGGATCGTCGCTGAGGCGCAGGATGTTGTCATAGGTCACGCGGGCTTTCTGTTCGGCTGCGAGATCTTCGTTCAGATCGGCGAGCACGTCGCCCTTGACCTGCATACTGCCGGCAGACCAGGGGAAGCCGGAGGCGGCGGTAGGGTAGACGCCCGCTGTGTGATCCACAAAATAGCAGTCAAGACCTGCGCGCCGGATCTCCTCGTCGCTCATCTTCCGCGTCAGCTGATGGATTACCGCGGCCACCATTTCCAGATGGCCCAGCTCTTCCGTGCCGATATCGGTGAGCAGTCCCTTGAGTTCGGGATAAGGCATGGAATAGCGCTGGCTCAGATAGCGCATCGAGGCGCCGAGTTCGCCGTCCGGTCCGCCGTATTGGCTGATGATGAACTTGGCCAGGGCGGGGTTGGGGTTCTGGATCTTTACCGGGTACTGCAGTTTCTTCTCATAAACAAACATGCGTCACGCCTCCCTTCCGGCTCTGTATTCCCAGGGCCAGGGATTGCCAAGCCAGGTATAACGATCGGCTCCCAGCATATCCTGCTGCACGATGGGGCCGCAGGCGCGGGCGTAACGCTCTCTGGCCTCCTGGCGCAGAGCCAGGAAGGTCTGATACATGGCAAAGGCCTCCAGATCGTCGCTGTGCGTATCAAGATACAGCTCCAGCTCATCGGCGACAAAGTCGATGGCCATCATCTCCGTCATCGGCGTATCCGGCATGTCACCGTTGACCACATTCATAAAGGGGAGATCCAGCCCCGGAAACAGCGTGCCGCGGCTCAGTGCTTCGGATGCCTCATAGGTGTCCGCGGCATTCTCCTGCATGGGCACAAAAGCCGCGGCCAGCGGCGCATAGCTCGGAAGACTGCCGAGTCGGGAATCGTTTCTGTTCAAATGCTTTTCCTCCCGGAAGAATGGAGCGGACGGCTTTGGCTGCCCGCTCCGAGTTTACTTGAGGGGAACCCTCGCTCCATTGTATGGATGGACGGCCGGAGGCGTGAAAGCTGTCGATTCCGCCTCTTGACAGGCAACACATGAGCGATTATAATATATAAAAATAGCGAATCCGGCGATTTACGTGAGTGAACGAAAGGGGACAACGACCATGAGCATCGGCACGGTTCTGGAACAGAAAAGAAAAGAGAGAGGACTTCTCCAGGCGGAGCTTGCGGAACTGCTGGAGCGGGAGGACGTTCAGGTCAGCAAGCACGCCATCAGTAAGTGGGAGAGCGATAAGACCCAGCCAAATGCCCACCAGTTTCTGGCGCTGTGCAAAGTCCTGCGGATCTATGACGTGCTGGGCGAGTTTCTCGGGGAGGCGGACGAGCTCCGCACCGGGCTGAACGCCGCCGGGAAAGAGCGCCTGCGGGAGTATGCAAAGCTTCTGCGCGGGAGTGAGGAGTTTTGTTCCGAAGAGTGTGCGGCACCCGTCAGGCTGCTGCCGCTGTACGATCTGGCGGTCTCCGCCGGCACCGGCCAGTTTCTGGACGGGGAGAACTACGAGATGGTGGAGTGCGGCGTCGAGGTGCCGGAGGGGGCCAATTTCGGTGTGCGCATCGCGGGTAACAGCATGGAGCCCCGCTATCACGACGGGGAGACCATCTGGGTGCGCCAGCAGCGCAGCCTGATGTCCGGCGAAATCGGTATTTTCCTCTATGACGGCAACGCCTATCTGAAAAAGCTGGTGGCCGAGAACGAGCAGGTGAAGCTTCACTCGCTGAATCCCGCCTATCAGGATATCGTCATCTCCGCTGCGCTCCCGCTGCGGGTGCTGGGCAAGGTGCTGAGCTGAGTGGGGGCGCGCCATGTGGGAAGACATTCTGAATCCCGCGCAGCTGGAGGCCGTCACCACGACAGAGGGCTTCGTGCGCGTGATCGCGGGCGCGGGCTCCGGCAAGACCCGCGCGCTGACGCACCGCTTCGCGTATCTCGTCAATGAGCTGGGCATCCTCCCGGCCAATATCCTCTGTGTGACCTTTACGAACAAAGCTGCCAACGAGATGCGCCAGCGTATCCACAACCTGACCGGTGACAATGACACCGGCTATATCAACACCTTTCACGGCTTCTGTGTCTCCGTCCTGCAGGAGGACAGCCACGCAGTGCAGTACCCGAAGAGCTTTCTGGTGCTGGACAATTCGGATATCGACTCCATGCTGCGCATCATTTACGAGGAGCGGGGCCTGACCCTTCGCGATATGACTTTCTCCGCCGCGCGGGACATGATCGAGATCCTGAAAATCTTCAAGCGGCCGGAGTATTATCTGGACATGATCCAGATGTCCCTGGACACGCTGCATGACAAATACCTGCAGGCGACAAGCGCACAGGATATCATCTTCTATGGCTATCTCTATCAGGAGAAGAAGTGCTTCGGGCTCGACTACAATGACCTCATTAAGTTCACGCTCTATATCTTTGCGCAGGACGCGGACATCCGCCTCAAATGGCAGCAGCGCCTCGAGTACATCATGATCGATGAGTTTCAGGACATCGACCTGCTGCAGTACCAGCTGATGGAGGTGCTCTGTGCTTATCACAAGAACCTCTTCATTGTCGGTGACCCGGACCAGACCATCTACACCTGGCGCGGGGCCAACGTGAAATACCTGCTGGACTTCGATAGGGAGTACCCGACGACAAAGACCATCCTGATGATGGAAAACTACCGCTCCACGCCGCAGGTGCTCGCAGCGGCGAACGCGCTCATCGCGAAAAACCGCAGTCGCATCAAAAAGGATCTGCTGCCCATGCTCCCCTCCGGGGAGAGTGTTCTGTGCCATCACGCCCAGACGGCGGAGGCGGAAGCGGAGTGGATCGCCTTTCAGATGCACGAGATGCATGACGCCGGCATCCCCTTCGGGAAGATGGCGGTGCTGTACCGCGCCCACCATGTGACGCGGCCGGTGGAGGAGGCGCTTCAGAAGCGGAAGATCCCCTATACGATCTACAGCGGCGTGCAGTTTTTCGGCCGTGCGGAGATCAAGGACGCGCTGAGCTATCTGCGCATGATCGCCCTGCAGGACGATCTATCCTTCCGCCGCATCGTGAACGTACCCAAGCGCAATGTGGGCACCAGCCGCATGAAGCTGCTGGAAGAATACAGCGCATCCCACGGCTGCACACTGTATCAGGCGCTGCTGGCCCTGCTGGACGACGAGGCTTTCCAGCGCACGAAGGCAAAGCAGTTCGTGCGCCTGATCGAGCATTTTACATCCGATTACAGGGAGCGCCCGGTGTCGGAGCTTCTATCGGCCGTGCTGGACGAGAGCCGCTACGAGGAGATGCTGCGCACAGAGGGCAGCCAGGAGCGGCTTGACAACCTGGCGGAGCTCAAGCAGTCCATCCGGGACTATGAGCTCTCCTGCGGGGAGGAGGCCACGCTGGAGCACTATCTCAGCCATGTGGCGCTCTTTACCAATGTGGACGCTGCGGAGACGCCGGACAAGGTGAAGCTCATGACCGTGCACGCCGCCAAGGGACTGGAGTTTCCCTACGTCTTCCTCTGCGGCATGAACGAGGGCGTCTTCCCCTCGCGCAAGACCAGGACGCTGCCCGGCATGGAGGAGGAGCGGCGCCTTGCCTTCGTGGCCATGACCCGCGCGGAGAAGCGTCTCTTTCTCTCTGAGGCCGAGGGACGCAATCTGGACGGTTCACCCCGTTATCCCTCCCGCTTTTTGCTGGATATCGGGGCGGAGAATCTGGAGTTTACCGCCCCGCCCCGGGAGGGGCTGATCCGCGAGGCGCGGGAATATGTAGCCGTGAGCGAGCGCTTTCTGCCCGAGGAGGAGCAGAAGGGCAGCTTCGAGGTCGGCCAGCGCGTCCGCCACGCGGTGCTCGGCGAGGGCACGGTGGTCGAGGTGGATCTGGAGAAGGGCGCGCATGTGGTGAAGTTTGACGGCGTTGCCACGCCCCGGGCCATCTCCTTCCGGGCAAAGCTGGAGGCCGAGGAGTAGTTTTGACCAGAATGCAGAAAGGAGCCCTGCCGATGAAAACCGAGATCCGGGAAATCCGCGCGGAGGACAACGCTGCGGTGGAAAAACTGATCCGCAGCTGCCTTGTGGAATTCAGCGCAGACCACGAGGGGACCGCCTGGGCGGACCCGGACCTGGGCCGCTTTTCGGAGGTATACAGCGCACCAGGGAGCCGCTACTGGGTGGCGGCGGACGAGACGGGGCGCATCCTAGCCGGAGCGGGCATCGGGCCGATGCCCGGGCTCGACGGAGTCTGTGAGCTGCAGAAAATGTACAGCGATCGTGCGGTGCGGGGGACAGGACTTTCTCATAAATTGATGGAGACCGTGCTGGCCTTCGCCAGGGAGCACTATCGCGCCTGCTATCTGGAGACGCTGGAGAATATGATCGCGGCACAGCGCTTCTACGAGAAATACGGCTTTCGCAGGATCCGGGAGACGCTGGGGGAGACCGGGCACTTCGCCTGCGACGTGCGCTATCTCAAGGAACTGTGAGCTTCCGATGAAACAGAGTTGCCCGGGACGAGCCGTCCCGGGTTTTCATCTTTTTTCAATTTCCCTGCAAGATCCGCCTGCGGATTGCGACTCTATAGATGAGGCGGAAAGGAAGTGACGCGAATGGAGGACAGTCAGATCATCGACCTGTTTTTTGAGCGCTCAGAGCAGGCCGTGGAAGAGCTGGACCGAAAATACGGCAAGACCGTGAGAAAGACGGCGGCCAATCTTCTACAGAACGTACAGGACGCGGAGGAATGTGTGAACGACGCTTATCTGGGAGTCTGGAACAGTATTCCGCCTCACCGGCCGGAATCCCTGGTGAGCTACGTGTGCAGGATCTCCCGCAACCTGGCGGTCTCGATGCTGCGCCGCGACACAGCCGTCAAGAGAAACAGCAGCTTTGACCTGGTGCTGGACGAGCTGGAGGACTTCGTGCCCTCCGGGAGGAATGTGGAGGCCGACTACGAGGCGAAAGAGCTCGCGGCCGCTGTGAACCGCTTTCTCTCCACCTTGAGCTATGACGACCGCTTTCTCTTTGTGCGGAGGTATTTTTACGCGGACGCAGTCCGGGACATTGCGGAGCAGATGCATGTCCGGGACAGCCGCGTCTCCACGCGTCTTTTCCGCCTCCGTGAGAAATTGCGGAAGAATCTGAAAAAGGAGGGCCTGCTTGTATGAATCGGGAAGATGTGTTTGAAGCCTTCGGCGGGATCGACGAGGCTTATGTGGCCGAGAGCGCCCGCTACGCGCCCGGGGATACGGACAGCGCCCCGGGAAGGATCGTGCATATGAACAAAAAGAGATGGATCACATTTTTGATCGCGGCCGTGCTGATGCTGACGCTGAGCATCACGGCCTATGCCGCACACGCTGCAGTTGCCTCGCCCAAGGCGGCGGAGAAGGTGGCGCTGGAACAGATCGAGATCTGGAAGAAGATGGGCATCCTCTCCGAGAAAGTGCATTTTGACGGGGAGGCCAGCGACATCTATGAGATTGAGGAGCGTGACGGCGGTGAGGCCTGGTATGGAAGACTGTTCCCGCATGTCTATGACGTCCGTTTCTATGTCAACAATCAATTCCGCGACGACCGCCAGAAATACGGCTGCAGCCTGCGGGTCGATACCATGACCGGGAAGATCATGTCCGCCAATATCGATGCGGAAGCGGACGAGGATGCCGTTCCTGTCCGCGAGGAAAAAACCGAGTACCCCGTCGACCCTGAAAACCCCGATGCCGGCATGGAAACGACGACCTGGTATTTCTACGATAACTACGACGACATTTTCCCCGCCGACATAACGGTGGATCGTTTCTGCGAGCTTCTCGCCGAGTATTGGGGCTTTTCGGGTTACACCATCGCCGACACGGACGATGAATACTTTTATCATCAGCATTTCGACGCCATCGACGGTTCCACGCTGCTCAAGGACATCAACGGCGATACGCGGGAAAACTATTACCTCACCGTCTTCTTTGAGGGCGATCAGGAAGGCGCGCCCATGTATATCCAGCTCCACCAGTTCCCGGGCTATGTGACATTGACGCTTGGCACGGGCCACTCTGTCGGATAATACGATCATAAAACAGAAAAACATGAACTGAACCAGTAAACACGGACAATAGACAAAGCCCCCTTGATGTAGGAGAATAAAAAAGGACTACATCAAGGGGGTATTGCTATGTCCAGGAAGTATCAGCACACAATGGAACTGCTGCCACAAATAAAAGAAATGTTGGCAGCGGGGATGACGCAGAAAGAAGTAGAGGAAGCATTGGGGCTGACAGGGAACAGGCCAATACATGAGTTGTTAAAGCGAGAGCGAAGAAAAGAACTGCAGGGCGTAGCAAAGCAAAGAGGACGCAAGCCGGCCAAAACCCTGCAGGAATACAAGTACGAGAACAAACGGCTGAAGATGGAAGTGGAGTTGCTGCGGGATTTTCTCTCGCTCACAGGAAAGGAGTGAAGGCCAACGTCAAATACAAGGTGATCTACCGCCACAGAGAGAAGTACAGCATCAGCGAGATGTGCCGTTTCTTCGGCGTCTCACGCAGCGGCTACTATGGGTATGTAAAACGAATGGGGGCTCCGGCAAGGGATTTGCGGTTGGCCGAGAAAATCCGCGAGTGCCAGGACGAATGCAAGAGCACCTACGGCTACCGAAGAGTGCATATCTGGCTCGAGAGACACGGAATCCATCATAACCCTAAAACGATCCTCAGCGTGATGAACAAATACAGTTTACTGTCTGTTATTAGGAGAAAAAGGTATGTGAAATACGGAGAAGCGCTGCACCATTATCCGAATCTGTTCAACCGCAACTTTGCTGCAGAGCGGCCTAACCAGAAATGGGTAACAGACATTTCGTACATCCGCACCGGCCAAGGATTCCTTTATCTCTCTGTGATCCGAGAACTCTACGACAACAGCATCGTCGCATACAAAACCGGGACAGAACAGACGGTCAATCTTGTCCTTGACACGATACGCGCGGCCAAGAGAAATGAGAAGGTCACTGCAGAGTTACAGCTCCACAGTGACCAAGGCTTTCAGTATACCTCGCAAGCGTACTTTAAGCTGACTCAAGAATACGGTATAACGCCGTCTATGTCAAGACGTGGAAATCCGTATGACAATGCTTTGGCTGAAAACTTCTTCTCCATCCTCAAAACGGAATGTATCTACCGCCAGAAGATTGCGACCTTTCAGGAAGCTCGTACTCTCATTGACGACTACATCTTCTTCTACAACCACCAACTCATTCAAATGAAAACAAAACTGACACCGCTGGAGTTGCGGTGCCAGTCTGTTGCTTAATTCTCTTGTCCTACACCAGGGGCTTTTTTGTGCTGTCCGCACAATCTGGGTCAGTTCAACGGTAGACAAAAGAGGTTTCTTTGTTGGAGGCGCCACCCAGACTTGAACTGGGGAATCGCGGATTTGCAGTCCGCTGCCTTACCACTTGGCTATGGCGCCATATAACATTTGCGGGCAGATATGGCCCGCAAATGCGTTTTTATGGAGCGGGCAACGAGGCTCGAACTCGCTACCTCCACCTTGGCAAGGTGGCGCTCTACCGGATGAGCTATGCCCGCAAATACCCCGTTTAAAAACGGGGTGGTGCCTCCGGTCGGAGTTGAACCAACGACACGCGGATTTTCAGTCCGCTGCTCTACCTACTGAGCTACAGAGGCATATTCAAAGCTGTCAGAAACTCTTTCGTTCCAAAATCAAAGCCCAGCGAAGCGGGTTTGATTTTGAGAGGAAGAAGGAGATCGCGGATACGCAGTTTTCACGGCGCTTACGCAAACCGGGGAAACGGAGTGGAGCGAGCTTCTTCTGACGAGGTGGTGGGAACAACTGGACTCGAACCAGTGACCCCCTGCTTGTAAGGCAGGTGCTCTAACCAGCTGAGCTATGCTCCCGCGACAGCTTTGTTATAATACTAAAGAAACCCCAAATTGTCAAGGGTTATTTTCAATTTTTTTCGCTTTCTTTCTGAAGCAGCGCCCGGAGATCTTCGTGGGTAAAGGCATAGCGCGCGTCGCAGAACTGGCAGCTGACCTCCACGGTCTCGCCTGTGTCGATCATCTCCTGCAGCTCCTTCTCCTCAATGCAGGAGAGGGCCTCCTCCACGCGCTCTCGGCTGCAGTAGCAGCGGTAGCCCACCGGCGCCTCGCCGACCAGGTGGTACTCGAATCCCTTCAGCACCTGGGCGAAAACGGCGTCCGTCCCGTCCTCATCGAGAATGGTGGTGAGCTGATCCATGAGGAAGATATTGTCCTCCAGCTTTCCGATCAGCTCCTCATCCGCGCCGGGCATCAGCTGCACGATGAAGCCGCCGGCGGCCTTGATGCTGCGGTCGGTGTCCACCAGCACGCCCAGGGCGCAGGCGGAGGGCACCTGCTCGCTCTCCAGCAGATAGGCGGTCAGATCCTCGGCGATCTCGCCGGAGCGCAGCTCCGTGGAGCCGATGTAGGGCTCCTTAAGGCCGATGTCCCGGCTCACGGTCAGCATGCCGTCCTGCCCGACGGCGGCGCCCACATTGAGCTTGCCGTCCCGGCGGCGGGGAGGATCCACGCTGGGATCACCCACGGTGCCGCGCACATAGCCCTCGGAGTCCGAGACTGCGACGACGCTGCCGATGGGGCCGCCGCCGTTTACGCGGATGGTGAGGGTGGCGTTTTCTTCCTTCATCGCCTCGCCCAGCAGGGAGGCGGCGCAGAGCGTGCGGCCCAGCGCCGCGGCGGCAGTGGGGGAGCAGTTGTGGATCTCCCGGGCGCGCTCCACGGTGTCCCGGGCGGTGATGACCGCCATCTTGATAAAGCCGTCAGCGGCTGTGGCACGAATGATTTTATCCATTACAATTCCTTTCTTTATAGGCTCCCCTGTGTAAGGGAATTGCGATCCCGCGCTGCCGGGGGCAGAGGAAGCGGGATCGGAATTTCCGCAGCGGTCGAAAAACGCGAGGACAAGCGTAAGCCCGAAGCGTTTTTCGCGTACCGCAAGGTGGGCAATAGCTGTCGCGTCAGCGACTGAGGGGTTGCGTTCGACTCTCTGATACTTGATTTCGCAGCGCCGGCCGCTGGCCACTTTCTCTCACCGCACGGCGGCGAGAAACACCCGTCCCTGTTCCTTCTGCGGGCAGTCGGTGAGCAGGCGCACATCGCTGTACCCCAGCGCGGTCAGCTGATCGCACAGCCAGCTAAGCTCATGGGCGTACTCCACGTGCTCCTCGCCGCTGCGCTGCCAGAGCCGTCCGCGGCGCTCGAAGAGATCCATGCCGTAGACGATCTTGCGCTCTTCGTCGTCGAAATCCGCCCGCCAGAGGCAGAGCACGTCGTCGCTTTCGTCCACAAAAATATTCCCGTCCAGAGAACGGAACCATTCCGGCGTGTGTACGTCAAATAAGAGAAGGCCGCCGGGGCGGATGAAATAGCGCAGGCGGAAAAACACCGTTTTCAGATCCTCGGGAGGGATGTAATTGAAACCGTCCAGAGAACAGTACGCCGCGTCCACCGTGCCGTAGAGGTCGATTTCGCTGGCGTCCTGGCACAGGAGCAGCGGCGGCACCGGCAGCTCGGCGCACTTTTCCCGGGCCTGCATCAGCATGTCGGGCGACGCATCCACGCCGATCATCTCATAGCCGCGCCGCGCCATCTCCGCCGTGAGGGTGCCGGTCCCGCAGCACAGATCCAAAAGAAGACGGAATTCGCCGCCGTCACGCGCGAACTCCGTCTCGTAAAAATCAGCAAACTGTGCGTAGGGAACATCGCCCGTCAGCGTGTCATACCAGGCGGCAAGCGGGCCGTAGGCGCTCATTCGGCCTTCTCCTTCAGGCGGCTGAACGCAATCTCATAACCGCCGCGGCCATACTGAAGGGAGCGGTTCACGCGGCTGATCGTGGCGCTGGAGGCACCGGTCTCCGCGAGGATGTCGTTATAAATCATGCCCTCGTCGAGACAGGAGGCCACCTGGAAGCGCTGCTCCATGGCCATGAGCTCCGAGATGGAGCAGAGATCGTCAAAGAACTTCTTGCACTCCTCCACGGTCTGCAGGGAAAGGATCGCCTCATACATCCTGTCGTTGCGGGGTTTCCGATTCAGCTTGTTCATAGCTTCCTCCGTTTCGGCTTATCTTTAGTTAAAACCTATGTTACATCACCGCGCGAAAAAAGTAAAGAGCTAAAGTGCTGCCGCACTAAAAATTTTTCCGCTCCGCCGAAAGCCCTTGCGAAAAGAGCAGAGGCAAGATATAATACTCATAAGAACGACCAAAAGAAAGGAGCGTCCTCATGACAGCAAGTGTAAATATGGCCCTGGTCTGGCTGATCGCCATGATCGTGCTGCTGGTGATCGAGGGGATCGTCCCCGGGCTGATCTCCATCTGGTTCGCCCTCGGCGCACTGGCTGCCCTGATCGCCGCCGCGCTGCACGCGCCCCTGTGGCTGCAGCTGCTGTGGTTTCTGGTGGTGTCTGTGGTGGCTCTGGCGGCGACCCGACCGCTGGTCAAAAAGTATGTCAACAGCCGTGTCAAACCCACCAATGCCGACATGATCCTGGGCAAGGACTGTGTCGTGACCGAGGAGATCGACAACGTCCGCGGCACCGGCGCCGTGACTGTGGGCGGCAAGGTCTGGACGGCCCGCATGGAGAACGACGAGGAAAGGGCCGCTGTGGGAGAGATCCTGCATGGCATTCGGATCGAGGGCGTCAAGCTTATCGTCCGCAGATAAGGGAAGCAATTAACATTGTAATATTGTAAAGGAGAATTGATTATGCAGTATGTTATTATCGCACTGATCCTGCTGGTCATCGTGATCCTGATCCGCAACATCCGCATCGTGCAGCAGGCGAAGGCCTACGTGATCGAGCGCCTGGGCGCCTACAAAGAGACCTGGAACGTGGGCATGCACCTGAAGATCCCCTTCATTGAGAGAGTTGCCAAGGTCGTCACGCTCAAGGAGCAGGTGGCGGACTTCCCGCCCCAGCCCGTGATCACCAAGGATAACGTCACCATGCAGATCGACACCGTCGTCTACTTCCAGATCACCGACCCCAAGCTCTACACCTATGGCATCGAGCAGCCCATGGTCGCCATCGAGAACCTGGCCGCCACCACGCTGCGTAACATCATCGGCGACCTGGAGTTGGACCAGTGCCTGACCAGCCGTGACATCATCAACACCAAGATGCGCGCCATCCTGGACGAGGCCACCGACCCCTGGGGTATCAAGGTCAACCGCGTGGAGCTGAAGAATATCCTGCCTCCCAAGGAGATCCAGAACGCGATGGAGAAGCAGATGAAGGCCGAGCGTGAACGCCGTGAGGCCATCCTCCGCGCCGAAGGTGAAAAGCGCGCCGCCATTCTGGAGGCCGAAGGCGAGAAGGAATCCGCGATCCTGCGCGCCGACGCCAAGAAGCAGCAGCAGATCCTGGAGGCCGAAGGCCAGGCCGAGGCCATCCTGAAGGTCCAGACCGCCACCGCCGAAGGCATCCGCCTCATCAACGAGGCCGCCCCCACCGACGCCGTGATCCGCATCAAGGCGCTGGAGTCCTTCGCCGCCGCCGCCAACGGTCAGGCTACGAAGATCATCATCCCCAGCGAGATTCAGGGTCTTGCCGGCCTGGCCAGCGGCGTGATCGAGGCAAGCAAAGAGAAGTAATCGATAAGCAGAGAACGAGACAATAAGAATATAGAAAGGAAGGCAGGCGGTTCATCCCGCCTGCCCATTGAAAGTGTATGAGTACGGCAGCAGCGTTTCTGAAACGGCACGGCATGTCCCCCGAACTGATTGAGCCCGCCCATGAGGCGTGGAAGATGAAGGAAGAGATGGAGCGCGGGCTTGCGGGGGAGAAGAGCTCTCTCCCCATGATCCCAACCTATCTGAGCGATGACGGCGCGATCCCCAAGAACGCTCCCGTGGTCGTGATCGACGCCGGCGGCACCAATTTCCGCAAGGCGCTCATCACCTTCGACGATTCCGGCTACAAGGTGGACGGTCTGAGCAAATGGAAGATGCCCGGCATCGACCGCCCCGCCACCTGGGAGGAGTTTATCTCCTTCACGGCCAACGGCATCATCTCTCTGATGGACAAGACCGACAAGGTGGGCTTCTGCTTCTCCTTCTCCGCGGACGTGACGCCGGAGATCGACGGCCGCGTCCAGCGCATCGACAAGGAAGTGGTCATCACCGGCTGCGAGGGGCAGCTGGTTGCCGCCTCTCTGAATGCGGAGCTGGAGCGCCGCGGCGTCTTCGGCAAGCGGATCGTGATCCTCAATGACACGGTCGCCGTGCTGCTGGGCGGTCTGGCCGCCGTGCGGCGCAGCGACTACAGCGGCTTCGTGGGCCAGGTCAGCGGCACGGGCACCAACACCTGCTGCTCACTTCCCGCCCGCCGCATCGGCAAGATCGGCATGGATTCCGACCGCAGCATGATTGTGAATCTGGAATCCGGTATGTACGACGGCATCAAGGGCGGCGATTTTGACCGCATCCTGGACGAGAACAGCCACAACCCCGGCGAGAAGCACTTCGAGAAGCTGACCGCCGGCGTGTATCTGGGCGAGCTGTGCCACCTGATGCTGAAAGCGGCTGCCGACGAGGGCCTGCTGAGTCCTGAGGCCAGCGAGCGCGTGCGCGCTCTCGGCTGGATCGACTCGGCGGTCATTGACGCCTGGGCCAGCGGCGAACGGCTGGAGCAGATCTGCGAGACGGCTGAGGACGAGGCCTTTGTGGAGGAGATCTGCCGCGCCATGTTTGAGCGCTCCGCCCGCTGTATGTGCACGAACCTTGCCGCCATCCTGCTGCTGACCGGCGCCGGCACCACGGCCGACAAGCCCGCCTGCATCTGCGCAGAGGGTTCTCTGGTGCAGAAGGGCCGCGCCTACCGCCCGGTGCTGGAGAAGCTCCTGAAGGAAGAAGTCGGCGAAAAGCTGGGCCTCTTCGCGGAGTACCGCATCGGCAACGAGACCACGCTGCCCGGCTCCGCCGCCGCTGCTTTGCTGAACTGAACGCCGCGGGCAGCGATTCATACATAAGCGAAACGGACTGCCGCG
>Ga0310697_10002220_pt1 | contig 20952 bp, 10 predicted proteins | sample 172DNAGHGlowgp2_FD_203883 | JGI IMG/M metagenome (GOLD analysis project Ga0310697, IMG submission 203883) | Sheep rumen microbial communities from Palmerston North, Manawatu-Wanganui, New Zealand - 1728 DNA GHGlow gp2 (v2) (version 2) | ecosystem: Host-associated > Mammals > Digestive system >... | reverse complement strand
GTCATAGAACTGACAACCTGTATAGGAATAAGAAAAGTAAAGTGTAAACCCAATTAGGAATAACGAACAAAACTGTCAACCAAAATCAGTACACAGCACAGTGGGGGCAAAGACTCCATGAGTATTGAAAATTAGTCGTGGAGTATTGAAAATTAGTCGTGGAGTATTGGAAAATAGTCGTGGAGTATTGCGCAATAGTCATGGAGTATCGGACCGAAAAGCCCGCTTGTTTGAAAAGGACCTGCCTCGAAAAGTCAAAATGCAAAATAAATCGCCGCTCGCTTGCATGTTTGACGGAATAATCGTAACTTTGCAGCCGTTTTAATAATAGGATTATGGAAATAGCAAGCAAATACGACCCGAAAGAGGTCGAAGGAAAGTGGTACGAGTACTGGTTAGACAACAAGCTCTTCAGTAGCAAGCCCGACGGTCGCGAACCTTATACTATAGTCATCCCGCCGCCCAACGTGACGGGCGTGCTGCACATGGGTCACATGCTGAACAACACCATTCAGGACATTCTGGTGCGTCGTGCGCGCATGGAGGGAAAGAACGCTTGCTGGGTGCCGGGCACCGACCACGCTTCGATAGCCACCGAGGCCAAGGTGGTGAAGAAGCTCGCCGAGCAGGGCATCAAGAAACGCGACCTTACGCGCGAGGAGTTCCTCAAGCACGCCTGGGCGTGGACCGACGAGCACGGCGGCATCATCCTGAAGCAGCTGCGACGCCTGGGTGCCTCGTGCGACTGGGACCGCACGGCCTTCACCATGGACGAGACGCGCTCGGAGAGTGTCATCAAGGTGTTTGTAGACCTTTACAACAAAGGACTCATTTACCGTGGCCTGCGCATGGTGAACTGGGACCCGAAGGCCCTCACCGCCCTATCTACGGAGGAGGTGATATACAAGGAGGAGCAGAGCCACCTGTTCCACCTGAAGTACTATGTGGCCGACCTCGAGAGCCTGGACGACGAGGAGGCACTGAAGGCCGAGGGTAACGTCATACACAAGGACGCCCGGGGATACTATGCCGTCGTAGCAACCACACGCCCAGAGACCATCATGGGCGACACGGCGATGTGCGTCAACCCCAAGGACCCAAAGAACCAGTGGCTCAAGGGCCGCCGGGTCATCGTGCCCCTCGTGGGCCGCGTCATACCCGTCATCGAGGACCGCTACGTCGACATAGAGTTCGGCACGGGCTGTCTGAAGGTGACACCGGCGCACGACACCAACGACTACATGCTCGGCAAGACCCACAACCTGGAGACGATAGACATCTTCAACCCCGACGGCACCATCAGCGACCAGAGCCCCCTCTACGTCGGCATGGACCGCATGGACTGCCGCAAGCAGATAGCCAAGGATCTCGAGGCCGAGGGGCTGATGGAGCGCGTCGAGGACTACGTCAACAAGGTGGGCTACTCCGAGCGCAACCCCGACACCGCCATCGAGCCGCGGCTCTCGCTGCAGTGGTTCCTCCGCATGAAGCACTTCGCCGACATCGCGCTGCCGCCGGTGCTCAGCGGCGAGATGCACTTCTACCCGCAGAAGTACGTCAACACCTACAAGAACTGGCTGGAGAACATCCAGGACTGGTGCATCTCACGTCAGTTGTGGTGGGGTCACCGCATTCCCGCCTATTATTACAATGAGGCAGGCGACTTCGTGGTTGCCGACACCCGCGAGAAGGCGTTGAAGCTGGCCCAACAGAAGAATCCTGCCGTCACCGATGCAGACCTTCGCCAGGACGAGGACGCACTGGACACGTGGTTCTCAAGCTGGCTGTGGCCCATCTCGCTCTTTGACGGCATCCGCAACCCCGGCAACGAGGAGATAAGCTACTACTACCCCACGTCTGACCTCGTGACGGCACCCGACATCATATTCTTCTGGGTGGCCCGCATGATCATGGCCGGCGAGGAATACATGGGTACCTTCCCCTTCAAGAACGTTTACTTCACCGGCATCGTCCGCGACAAACTCGGACGCAAAATGTCGAAGTCGCTCGGCAACAGCCCTGACCCCATAGAGCTCATCGAGAAGTTCGGCGCCGACGGCGTACGCATGGGCATGATGCTCTCGGCACCGGCGGGCAACGACATACTCTTCGACGAGGCACTCTGCGAGCAGGGACGCAACTTCAACAACAAGATATGGAACGCCTTCAGGCTGGTCAAGGGATGGGCCGTGGCCGACATCGAGCAGTCGGAGGCCGGACGTATAGCCACGGAGTGGTTTGATGCCAAGCTGCGCCAGACGAACGCTGAGGTCGACGACCTGTTCAGGAAATACCGCATCTCGGAGGCGCTCATGGCTGTCTACAAGCTGTTCTGGGACGAGTTCTCCAGCTGGTACCTCGAGATGGTCAAGCCGGCATACGTCAACGGCGAGGCACAGCCCATAGACCGTCAGACATATGACAAGACACTGCAGTTCTTCGAGACGCTGCTGAAGATGCTCCACCCCTTCATGCCGTTCATCACCGAGGAGCTGTGGCAGCACCTATACGACCGCCGCGAGGGCGAGAGCATCATGCGCGACAAGCTCGAGGTGGCCGCCACGACAGCCGCCGACGACAAGCTCGCCGCCGACTTCGAACTGGTGAAGCAGATAGTCTCCGGAGTGCGCATGGTGCGCTCGCAGAAGAACATCGCACCGAAGGAGCCGCTCGTGCTGCAGGCCGTGGGCAAGAACGACTACGAGGCCTTCAACGCCGCCATCAGCAAGATGGCCAACGTCAGTGCCATCAGCGTCGTCACCGAGAAGGACGCCACGGCATCGACCTTCATGGTGGCTACCGACGAGTTCGCTGTGCCCGTCGGCGACATGATTGACGTCGAGGCCGAGATTGCCAAGATGGAGACTCAGCTGGCACACCTCGAGGGCTTCCTCGCCGGTGTCATGAAAAAGCTCAGCAACGAGCGCTTCGTGCAGAACGCCCCTGAGGCTGTGGTGGCCCTGGAGCGCAAGAAGCAGAGCGACTCCGAAGAGAAGATTGCTGCGCTGAAGGAGTCCATCGCCGCACTGCGGAAGAAATAAGCCGGAGCAACGGCACTGCGGAGAAAACAACCCGGAATAACAGCATTATAAATGACCGACTGCATCGAGATCAAGGGCGCACGCGTAAACAACCTGAAGAACGTCAGCGTCAAGATTCCGCGTAACAGGTTTGTCGTCATCGCCGGTGTCAGCGGCAGCGGCAAGTCGTCACTGGCCTTCGACACACTCTATGCCGAAGGCCAGCGGCGATATGTCGAGAGCCTCTCGAGCTACGCACGGCAGTTCCTCGGACGCATGAACAAGCCCGAGTGCGACTTCATACGCGGCATACCGCCGGCGATAGCCATCGAGCAGAAGGTCATCTCGCGCAACCCGCGCTCAACGGTAGGCACGACGACGGAGATATACGAGTACCTGCGACTGCTCTATGCACGCATAGGGCACACCTTTTCGCCCGTCAGCGGACAGGAGGTGAAGAAGCACTCCACCGAGGACATCGTACGCCAGATGCTGCAGTACCAGAAGGGCACGAAGTTCGTAGTCCTTGCACCGATACACCTGGCCGATGGCCGCACACTGGAACAGCAGCTAAGAGCCTACGTGCAGGAGGGCTACGCACGACTCTTCGCCAACGGCGACTTCGCCAGGATAGAAGACTGGCTCGAGAGTGAGGCTAATGGTCCTAATGAGCCCTATGAGCCCCATAAGGCCCAGCCCCCCGCCCCTCTCTACCTCGTCATCGACCGCCTCTCGGTCGACGACACCAAGGACGTCATAGCACGGCTCGTGGACTCTGCCGAGACGGCATTCTACGAAGGTCGCGGCGAGTGCCGCCTGATGTTCCTGCCCTCGATGATAAGCTACGACTACTCCATGAGGTTTGAGGCCGACGGCATGACCTTCGAGGAGCCTACGGATCAGCTGTTCTCATTCAACTCGCCCATCGGAGCCTGTCCCGAGTGCCAGGGCTTCGGGAAGGTCATAGGCATCGACGAGCGACTCGTCATCCCCAACAGCACGCTGTCGGTCTACGAGGGCTGCGTGGTCTGCTGGCACGGCGAGAGGATGAAGGAGTGGCAGCAGTGGTTCATACAGCATGCCGCCAACGACGACTTCCCCATCTTCGAGCCCTATATGAACCTCACCCAGCAGCAGAAGGACTGGCTGTGGCACGGACTGCCATCCGACCGTGGCGCCAAGGAGAAGCCATGCATAGACTACTTCTTCCAGATGGTGCGCGAGAACCAGTACAAGATACAGTACCGCGTCATGCTGAGCCGCTATCGCGGCAAGACCACCTGTCCGAAGTGTCACGGCACACGGCTGAAGCCCGAGGCAGAGTATGTGAAGATTGACGGGCGCAGCATCACCGACCTGGTGCAGATGCCCGTCGTGAGGCTGAAGGAGTGGTTCGACAACCTGCAGCTGTCAGAGCACGACGGCGAGGTGGGCAAGCGTCTTCTCACGGAGATAAAGAGCCGTCTGCAATTCCTTCTGAACGTGGGACTTGGATACCTGACGCTCAACCGTTTGTCGAACACCCTCTCCGGTGGCGAGAGTCAGCGCATAAACCTCTGCACCTCGCTCGGCAGCAGTCTCGTCGGCTCACTGTACATTCTCGACGAACCGTCGATAGGACTCCACTCACGCGACACCGACCGGCTGATAGACGTGCTGCGCGACCTCAAGGCACTGGGCAACACGGTGGTAGTCGTAGAGCACGACGAGGAGATAATGCGTGCCGCCGACTACCTCATAGACGTAGGCCCCGATGCCGGACGGCTGGGCGGACGGATAGTCTTCGAGGGCAACGCCGCCGACGTCAACGACAAAGCACTCGAGAAATACCCCGACAGCTACACCGTACGCTACCTGATGCATGCCGAAGACATCACGGTGCCAGCATCGCGACGCCCGTGGAACAACGCCATAACCGTCCGTGGAGCACGCATGAACAACCTCAGGGGCATCGACGTCAGCATACCGCTGAACGTCATGACCGTCGTCACGGGAGTCAGCGGCAGCGGGAAGTCGAGCCTTATAAAGGGTATACTGTACCCCGCACTGAAACGGCACCTCGGCGAGGTGTGCGACGCACCGGGAGAATACCTCGGACTGGAAGGCGACATCCAGGCGGTGAAACACATAGAGTTCGTAGACCAGAACCCCATAGGAAAGTCGACGCGCTCGAACCCCGCAACATACGTCAAGGCATACGACGCCATACGCGACCTCTTCGCCGAGCAGCCGCTGTCCCAACAGATGGGGTTCACGCCGCAGTATTTCTCGTTCAACACCGACGGCGGACGATGCGACGAGTGCAAGGGAGCAGGCACCATCACCGTCGAGATGCAGTTCATGGCCGACATCGTGCTCGAGTGCGAAGCATGCCACGGACACCGCTTCAAGCGCGACATACTCGACGTGCGATACGAAGGGAAGAACATCGACGACGTGCTGAACATGACCATCAGCGAGGCAATAGAGTTCTTCCGGCAGCACGGACAGAAGACCATCGTCAACCGCCTGAAGCCACTCGACGACGTCGGACTGGGATACATCAAGCTGGGACAGAGCTCGTCGACGCTCTCAGGTGGCGAGAACCAGCGCGTGAAGCTCGCCTACTTCATCGGACAGGAACGGCAGGAGCCCACGGTGTTCATCTTCGACGAGCCGACGACGGGACTCCACTTCCACGACATACACCGGCTGCTGCAGTCGTTTAACGCACTGATAGAGCGCGGGCACACAATAGTCATCATCGAGCATAACCTCGAGGTGGTGAAATGTGCCGACCACGTCATTGACCTCGGACCCGACGGAGGCGACCGCGGCGGGGCACTGGTATGCGCAGGAACGCCCGAGGACGTGGCAGCATGCGAAGAGAGCCTTACGGGCAAGTACCTGAAAGAAAAACTAAAATAATTGTTAAAATCTGAACAACGTACCGATATTTTTTGTAACTTTGCGTCGCTTTAGAAGACTAATTACACATAGAAGTCTGAATGTCAGACAGTTAAAGAGAAAGGTATTAAGATTTTCAAGATGAGACAATTAAAGATTCAGAAAAGTATCACTAACCGTTCGAGTGAGGCTTTAGACAAGTATCTGGTAGAAATTGGTCGCGCACCGCTCATCAGCATCGACGAGGAGATAGAGCTGGCGCAGAAAATACGCAAGGGAGGCCCCGAGGGCGAACGTGCCAAGGACAAGCTCGTGACAGCCAACCTCCGATTCGTCGTCTCCGTGGCCAAACAGTACCAGCATCAGGGTCTGACGCTCACCGACCTCATCGACGAGGGAAACATTGGCCTCATCAAGGCAGCCCAGAAGTTCGACGAGACACGCGGTTTCAAATTCATATCCTACGCCGTATGGTGGATACGCCAGTCCATACTACAGGCCATCGCCGAGCAGAGCCGCATAGTACGCCTGCCACTGAATCAGGTTGGCTCTCTGAATAAGATCAGCCACGAGATAAACAAGTTCGAGCAGGAGCACCAGCGCCACCCGTCGGTGAGCGAGCTCGCCGAGGTAACACAGATAGACGAGGAGAAGATCGGGCAGTCGATGATGGCCGACGGCCACCACGTAAGCATCGACGCACCGTTCCAGGACGGCGAGGACAACTGCATGCTCGACGTCATGGCCAGCGGCGAAGACTCGCGCACCGACCGGCATGTGGACCACGAGTCGATGGCGCAGGAACTGAACACCGTGCTGAACAAGGTGCTCAAGGATCGTGAGATAACAATAATACGCGAGTGCTTCGGTATAGGATGCCACGAGAAAGGACTCGAGGAGATCGGCGACCAGCTCGGACTGACACGCGAGCGTGTGCGCCAGATACGCGAGAAGAGCATTGCCAAGCTGCGCGATTCTGGAAATGCTAAGATTCTTATGAAGTATTTGGGCTAAAAATTTTGCGACTTCAAAAATTATTCGTAATTTTGGGGTCGTGAAATGCGCAATTAAGTTTACAATACTGCTGGGCGTACTCACGGGTATGCCCAGTTTTTTGTTGGCAAAGGATCGTACAGACTCCTTGCTGATTGACCGCATTTTCCAATATCAGAAGACAGTCCCCGACAGTTTCAACGGCATGGAGCGCAACGTCTACATGAAATATCAGTACGACATCAAACGGCGCAACGCCGTGATGTGGCTCATACCGACCATGTACCCGCTGGCCAAGGGCGACCGCCGCTTCCTCATGGAGTCGTACAGCCGCGTGACCTTCAACGACGTCGACGACTACAACACCCGCCAGCAGATAGTATGGGGAACGGTGCCACGCTACCGTAAGGCCATGAGCCCCGTGCTGGAGTTCCTCAAGCCGAACCTCTATGCCGAGACGCTCTATCCCGACCACACGCTCTCGCCGTTCAACAGATACAACAGACAGTATTACCGATACACCACGGAGCCCTTCGGCGAGAAACGCTCGAAGGTGGCGTTCCGCCCGCGATACAATAACAACACTCAGCTGGTCAGGGGCTTCGCCTATGCCGATAACGAGACGGGACGCATAACAAAGGTGGTGTTCGAGGGCGACTTCGACGGCATTTCCTTCCATACCGAGGCGGCAATGGGCGACGAAGGTGTCAGCTCGCTGCTGCCGAAGATGTGCTACTCCGAGGCACGCTTCCACTTCGCAGGAAACAGGGTCAGCGCAACATTCGAAGCCAGCTACAACCAGCCGGTGACGCTGTCGGACACTCTCATCAACAACCACAGCCGCGAGCTCATTGACTCGCTAAGGCCATACCCACTGACGGACCACGAGAGGAGCATCTATGCCGAGTACGACTCGCTCCACCCGAAGCGCCAGGTTACCGTCGACACCGTCAGCCAGCAGAAGAAGGGCAACACCATAGTAAACGTCTTCGACGTCATCGGCGAGAACCTCGTCACAAGCATCAGGGCAAGGAACGAAAAGGGATCGCTGCGCATCTATCCGCTGCTCAGCCCCCAGTACCTGAGCTACAGCAGCCGCTATGGCATAGCATACAAGATAAGGATGAAGTCGGACTATCACTTCAACGCACACCGGTACTTCGACTTCAACCCTCAGCTGGGCTACAACTTCAAGTTCAAGAAGTTCTACTACACACTGCCCCTGAGGTTCACGTACAACCCCAAGCGTGACGGATTCATAGAGCTCGTATACGGCAACGGCAACCGCACGCGACACTCCAGCGTCGTGAACGAGATAGAACGCGAGCATAATGACACGCTGGACACTTCGGGATTGGATCTCGACATGTTCGATGACAGTCACTTGCGCCTGACGAACAACATAATGGCTTTCGACTGGATAGACATCGAGACAGGTTTCGCTTTCCACCGCAGAAAAGCATACTACCCCGAACGCATGAGGCAATTCGGAAAGCCCACGGAGTACAGAAGCTTCGCACCGGTGCTCTCGCTGAAGCTAAGGCCATGGACACTCGGACCGGTGTTCACCATCGACTACGAACGCGGTATAACGGGGGTGAACAAGTCGAACATCGACTACGAGCGATGGGAGTTCGACACCTCAATAAAACGAGAGCTCCAGTCCATGCGCAAGATTAATGTACGCGTGGGAGGAGGATTCTACTCCAGGAAACGAGGAAACTACTTCGTCGACTACGACAACTTCCGCGACAACAACCTGCCCGAAGGATGGGACGACGACTGGACGGGAAACTTCCAGCTGCTCAACAGCAGGTGGTACAACGAGTCGCAGTACTACGTGCGAACAAACCTCTCCTACGACTCACCACTGTTGCTGCTGTCGTGGGTGCCGGTGCTCGGACACTTCATGGAGCGCGAACGCATCTATCTCAGCGCACTGTCGATAGAGCACACAAGGCCGTACTTCGAACTCGGTTACGGCTTCACCACGAGATTCGTCTCAATAGGGATGTTTGCAAACTTCCTCAATGCCGAGCCTAATTCTTTCGAGTGTAAATTCACCTTTGAACTATTCCGCCGATGGTAGAAAACAGACCGCTAACAGTTTACAAAGCCAGCGCAGGCAGCGGAAAGACTTTCCGGCTGGCTGTGGAGTACATAAAACTTGTTGTCAGCAACCCGCAGTCGTACCGTAACATTCTGGCCGTGACCTTCACAAACAAAGCCACCGAGGAGATGAAGATGCGCATACTAAGCCAGCTCTACGGACTGTGGCGGCGGTTGGACGACTCGCAGTCGTACATGGAGAAGGTGTGCGACGAGCTGCAGATGGACCCCGAAGATGTCAGCCGACAGGCAGGAGTGGCACTGTCGAACCTGCTGCACAACTACAACTACTTCCGAGTGGAAACCATCGACACGTTCTTCCAGAGTGTGCTACGCAACCTCGCACGAGAGCTCGACCTTACGGCAAACCTGCGCATAGGACTGAATGACTCGCAGGTGGAGGAGATAGCCGTCGACCAGCTCATCGAAGACCTACAGACCACCGACATCATGCTGAAGTGGCTCATGAAGTACATCATGGAGAACATCAGCGACGACCGCTCGTGGAACGTCATAGGACAGATCAAGCTGTTCGGGAAGACCATCTTCCGCGACTATTACAAAGAGGTGAGCGGGGAGCTGACAAAGAAACTCCAGGAACCCGGGTTCTTCGAAGGCTACACCAAGAGGCTGCGCCAGATAAGAGCTGCCGCCAAGGAACGGATGACGGCCTTCGCCGATCAGTTCTTCTCAGTCCTTGACGACGAGGCACTGACGGTCGACGACCTGTCGAACAAGCGGCGGGGCATAGCGAGCTTCTTCCTGAAGCTGCAGAACGGTGTCTTCGACCCTACAATAGAGAATGCCACAGTAGCCAACTGTCTCGGCGACCCTGCCAAATGGTACGCCAAGAGCCACCAGCGGCGAGAGCAGATACACGCCCTCGCCGACGGACCGCTAGGCGACATCCTGCGGCACGCCGTCGAAGAGCGGCCGCGCCAGTGGTGCCTCTACCAGTCGGCCGACCTTACGCTGCGACACCTCAACCAGATAAGGCTGCTAAGCAGCATCGAGGCAAAGGTGCGACAGCTGAACGAGGAGTCGAACCGCTTCCTGCTCAGCGACACTCAGCAGCTGTTGCACGCACTGATAAACGACAGCGACTCGCCGTTCATCTTCGAGAAGATCGGGACGCAGCTGGAGCACATCATGATAGACGAGTTCCAGGACACCTCCACAGTACAGTGGCAGAACTTCCGGGTACTGCTGCAGGAAACCATGAGCCATCAGGACAGCAGCAACCTTATCGTCGGCGACGTCAAGCAGAGCATCTACCGATGGCGAAGCGGCGACTGGCGACTGCTGAACAACATTGAGCAGCAGTTCCCGACGGGCAACATCCTCCAGCTGCCTCTCGACACAAACTTCCGTTCGGCACGCCGAGTGGTGGAGTTCAACAATGTGTTCTTCCGTGAAGCAGCACAGAAAGAGTATGAACAGCTGCAGGACATGCCAGAGGCCGAACAGCTGAAACGGGCCTATGCCGACGTGTGGCAGCAGTTGCCAGAGGGCACAGAAGACAGCGGCTACGTCAGTATTAGACTGCTGCCGTCAGACGACTATCACACGAGGACTCTCGAGGCCGTCGCCGACACCGTGCGCACACTCTTAGGCAAAGGTGTGCAGCTGGGCGATATCGCCATCCTCGTGCGTACCAACAAACTGATTCCAGAGATAGCAGGATTCTTCGCAGAACAGATGGGTGGCGAGGTGAGCATAGTCAGCGACGAAGCATTCAGACTCGACGCTTCGACGGCAGTGAACATCATCGTCAACGCCATGCGACTGCTGACGCGCAACGACGACCAGCTGGCGCAGGCATTCCTCGAAAAGAACGGATGCCGGACTGACGTGCTTACCGCCGACATGGCATCGCTGCCACTGTACGAACTGGCGGAGCGACTGATAGCTCTCTTCAGACTGCAACGCTTCGACAGCCAGAGTGCCTACGTCTTTGCATTCCTCGACCAGCTCGCTGAGTTCACCGCCGACAACTCGTCAGACACCGAAGAGTTCCTCCGTCAGTGGGATGCCGAGATGTGCGGAAAGACCATACAGAGCGACGAACTCAGCGGCATACGCCTCATAAGCATCCACAAGTCGAAGGGACTGGAGTTCAAACATGTCATCATCCCCTTCTGCGACTGGCAGCTGGAGAAACAGAGCGGAAACGTGCTGTGGTGCAGACCAACGGGAGAAGTGTTCGACGAGCTGCCCATAGCACCGATAGACTATAGCCAAAAGGGCATGACGGGTACCATCTACGAAGAGTACTACCGGCAGGAGCACCTGCAGAACATCGTCGACAACCTGAACCTCCTCTACGTCGCCTTCACGCGTGCAGCAAGGGAGCTGTATGTCTTCGGCAAACGCGGTGCCAAGGCGGGACGCTCGGCTGTCATCGAGCGGGTGCTCAGCGACTGGAAGGAAGACGGTAGCGTTGAAGGCGCACAGGACGAGTCGGCAACGCTGTCATTCACCGTCGGACAGCCTGCGTGTCACGGGGAGAGCAAGGGGAAGGCGGCAAAGCACTCTCGCAACGTGTTCCTGCAGACTCCTCAGACGGAGACGGTACGCGTGCGCTCATACGACAGCCGGGTGATGTTCAGGCAGAGCAATCAGAGCCGCGACTTCGTAAACGGCGACGACGAGCAGGCGGCAACAGACTACATACAGTTGGGAAGCATACTGCACAGCATCTTCTCGCACATCAGTACAACGGACGACATCGACAGCGCACTGAAGAGACTGCAACTCGAAGGCGTGCTCTACAATGAGGACGTCACACTGGAACGACTGACATCGATGCTACGAAGGCGACTCGAGCACCCGAAGGTGGCCGACTGGTTCAGCGGGCGCTGGACACTGTTCAACGAGTGTACCATCCTCAGCGTCGAGCAGGGCGAAGTGATAGAGCGACGCCCAGACCGCGTGATGACCGACGGCAACGAGTGGATAGTCGTCGACTTCAAGTTCGGACGCGAACGGCAGGAGTACCACGACCAGGTGCGGCAGTATATGGACCTCCTGCGGCAGATGGGACACGACAACATCAGCGGTTATCTGTGGCTCGTCTACAGCAACAAGATTATTATGGTCAATCCTTAGTAACCAACAAGATTTGGACCGTCAATCCTTAGTAACAAAGAAGTTTATGACATCATTCCTGAAACACGTCGCCGAAGACATCATAAAGAAGCATGGCACTGACCTGTCGCGTACAGCCATCGTCTTCCCAAACAAGCGAGCATCACTGTTCCTCAACGATGCGCTCGCGCGGATTGCCGACAGACCGATATGGTCGCCGGCCTATATCACCATTAGCGACCTCTTCCGCAAGCATAGCAACAGACAGGTTGCCGACGACATAAAACTAGTATGCGACCTGCATCGAGTGTACAACGAGGTCACGGGATACGACGAGACGCTGGACCATTTCTACGGATGGGGACAGCTGCTGCTGACTGACTTCGACGACATCGACAAGAATATGGCTCCGGCACACCAGGTGTTCACTAACCTGAAAAACATTCACGAGCTCGACGACATCAGCTATCTGACTGAGGAACAGCTGGCGATGATACGTAAGTTCTTCTCGAACTTCAACGCCGACCATAACAGCGAGCTCAAGGAACGATTCCTTAGGCTATGGTCGGGCATGGACAGGATATACCAACTGTTCAACGAGCGTCTGCAATCGCAAGGGCTGGCATACGAGGGGGCTCTATACCGCGAGGTGGCTGAGGACAACTCCATAGAATATGAGTACGAAAGGTACATCTTCGTGGGATTCAACCTCCTGCAACAGGTTGAACAGCGACTGTTCACCACACTAAACAGACAGGGGAAGGCACGATTCTACTGGGATTACGACAACTACTACCTGAAGTCGGAGGCTGGAAGATACATCAACCAGTATCTCCCCCACTTCACCAACGAACTGGACTCTGGACGCTACGAGGTGTTCAACGTGTTCCGGGAAGACAAGAACATAACATTCGTGTCGGCACCGACAGAAACGATACAGGCACGATACGCGTCGCAGTGGCTCAGGCAGAACGGACGCATCGACGACGGACGGCGAACGGCAATAGTCCTCGGCGACGAGGCTCTGCTCCCAACGGTCATACACTGTCTGCCCAGCGAGGTGCAGGCGGTCAACATCACTACGGGATATCCCATGCAGCAGGCTATGGTGGCGTCGTTCATAACGAAGCTGGTCAATCTCAACACCCTCGGATACGACCGTCAGCGCTGCCGCTTCCGACCGAGATACCTGAAAGCCGTAAAACGACATCCATACGCCAAGTACATCGACGACGATGTGATGACGGGAGCTCGTACCGACGACAACAGCCAACTGCTCAGCTGGCTTACAACTGTAGTGAAGACCGTGGCTCGACGCTCTGCAGAGAACGATGTCAGCTCTGCAGAAAACGGTGCGAGCGAGGCCGAGAACGGCGGTACTGCAAAGGCCACCGACAACGTATCGCCTTTCACGGCTGAGTCGCTGTTCCGCGCATACACACTGCTGAACCGTCTGAAGAATCTCGTTGACGCTGGCGACCTCATGGTGGACACCATAACACTGCAAAGACTCATTAGCCAACTGCTGCAACAGACATCGATACCGTTCCACGGAGAACCGGCCGTTGGACTCCAGGTCATGGGAGTGCTCGAGACGCGTAACCTGGACTTCGAGCACGTACTGCTTCTCTCTGCCAACGAAGGAAATATCCCTCGGGGCGTCAACGACGCATCATTCATACCATACAGCATCAGAAAGGCATTCGGACTCACAACAGTCGACAACAAAGTGGCTATCTACGCCTACTACTTCAACAGACTCCTGAGCCGTGCCACCGACATTACACTATGCTACAACAACGCCACAAGCGACGGGCACACTGGCGAGATGTCACGATTCATGCTGCAACTGCTCGTAGAGTCACCACACACCATCCGGCAGCTGACACTGCAGGGAGGGCAGCGAGTGGAATCGCTGCACCCGCACGCCATAGTAAAGAACGAGGGTGTGCTGGAGGCTCTTCGCTCTCGTTTTGCTTTAGACCGGCAGAAGAATGGTGCGGCTACCGTGCGGCCGCTCCTCACACCGACTGCCATTAACCGATACATGAGGTGCCCGCTGCAATTCTACTACAACTACGTGGAAGGACTGCGGGAACCTGACGACAATGAGGAGGAGACGATTGACAACCGCGTCTTTGGAAACATCTTCCATGAAGCAGCGCAGACCGTCTACGAGAAGATGATGCAGAAGAGTTCGCGTATCACTGCCGCCGACATCGACAGCATGCTGAAGGCTAAAGTCGACATCGAAAGGGCAGTGGACGATGCACTGCGCAAGGAACTTTTCAAGATCAGCGAAAGAAACGCACGGATGCCGGAGCTGAACGGCATGCAGATTATCAACCGCGAAGTCATAATCCACTACCTGCGGCAACTGCTCACACTCGACCGCAGACTGACACCCTTCACCATCGTTGGACTCGAGACTGATGTGGTCGAAAGGATGGACATACGCTCGTTAGGAATAACGACGACGGTAGGAGGGCGAATTGACCGCCTCGACATGGTCACAGAAGGCGACGGCGACAGGCTAAGGGTCATCGACTACAAGACCGGCGGACGAAAGCTTACGCCACTGCGTAGCGTCGAGGACATCTTCAGCCCAGAACAGCTACGAAACCACAACGACTACTACCTGCAGACACTGCTCTATGCCAGGTTGGTAAGTAAAAGTGCTAATAAGTATTCTGCGAGCAGCTGTCGTGAGAAAACACCGGTGGCACCGGCTCTGCTGTTCATACAACACTCTGGTGCGGAGGACTACGACCCTGTGCTACGCTTCGGGAACCAACGCATTTATGATATGGACACGGCTGACGGCGACCGATTCGTGGAAATACTCTGCGAGAAAGTCGAGGAAATATTCAATCCTGCCACCCCATTCAGCCCTACTGACGATGGCGAAAGGTGTGCTATCTGCCCATACGCTCTGTTCTGCGGACTCGACGATATCACAAGCAATACGACAGACAGCAATGGCGGTCAATGAAAAATGCCAATTTATTTGCATTTTTGACAGCTAATTTGTACCTTTGCACGCAAAATGCAACTAAACATCAAAAATATGAATAAAATCGTAAGAAAAGAACAGTTTTCTGAGAAGGTCTTCCTCTTTGAAATCGAAGCACCTCTTATTGCCAAAAGCCGAAAGGCTGGCAACTTCGTCATCGTACGCGTCGACAAGAAGGGCGAACGCATGCCGCTGACAATTGCCGGGGCAGATATAGAACGCGGGACCATAACACTGGTGGTGCAGATGGTGGGACTCTCGTCAAAGAAACTTTGTGCACTCGGAGAGGGTGACTACGTGGCTGACATCGTCGGACCGCTGGGCAACCCCACAAAGATCGAGAACTACGGAACGGTAGTCTGCGCCGGCGGAGGACTCGGCGTGGCACCGATGCTGCCCATCATACAGGCTCTGAAGAAGGCCGGCAACCGTGTGCTCTCAGTAATGGCAGGCCGATCGAAAGACCTTATTATATTAGAAGATAAGGTACGCGAGTCGTCTGACGAGGTGATAATCATGACGGATGACGGATCGTATGGAGAAAAAGGAGTGGTGACTGTCGGAATTGAGAAATTCATCGAGCAGGAACACGTCGACAAGATTTTTGCTATAGGACCTCCCATCATGATGAAGTTCTCGAACCTCACCGCTCAGAAACACGGCATACCATGTGAGGTGTCGCTCAACACCATCATGGTCGACGGAACGGGTATGTGCGGCGCATGCCGACTCACCATCGGAGGCAAGACACGTTTCGTCTGCATTGACGGACCGGAGTTCGACGGGGCTCTCGTCGACTGGGACGAGATGTTCAAGCGCATGGGAACGTTCAAGCGCGAAGAGCAGGAGGAACTGGCACACTACGAAGAACACCTTGTCAGCAGTAGTGTGCTAGACGGTCCTGCCGTCGAGAAAACTACCGACATCGTAATGGATGACGACCCGACCAATGACACCATCGCCATACTCACAGACCGTAATGCACCTTGGCGTAAGGAGTTACAGCAATCGATGAAACCAAAGGAGCGCACTCAGATTGAGCGAGTCATAATGCCAGAGCTCGATCCCGTCTATCGCGCTACGACACGCACAGAAGAGGTGAACATCGGCCTCACAAAGGAGCAGGCCATGCTTGAGGCTAAACGTTGTCTCGACTGCGGCAAGCCCAGTTGTATCGAGGGCTGCCCGGTAAACATTAACATTCCGTCGTTCGTAAAGAACATTGAACGAGGACAGTTCCTGGCAGCAGCAAAGGTGCTGAAAGACACTTCGGCACTGCCTGCCGTCTGCGGACGCGTCTGTCCACAGGAGAAGCAGTGCGAGAGCAAGTGCATACACCTGAAAATGAACTCTAAGCCCGTGGCAATAGGATATCTGGAACGCTTCGCTGCCGACTACGAGCGAGAGAGCGGAAACATCTCGCTGCCAGAGATAGCTCCGGCCAACGGCATCAAGATAGCTGTTGTTGGGTCAGGACCTGCAGGACTTTCGTTTGCTGGCGATATGGTCAAAAAGGGCTACGACGTGTATGTCTTCGAGGCTCTGCATGAAATAGGAGGTGTGCTGAAATACGGCATCCCGGAATTCCGACTGCCAAACAAGATCGTCGACGTCGAGATTCAGAACCTCGGCAAAATGGGCGTACACTTCCAGACTGATGTCATCGTAGGCAAAACCATCAGTGTCGAGCAACTTGAGAAAGACGGGTTCAAGGGAATCTTCGTCGGCTCAGGAGCGGGACTGCCAAACTTCATGAACATACCGGGCGAAAACTCAATAAACATCATGTCGTCGAACGAGTACCTTACGCGCGTCAACCTCATGGACGCTGCAAACCCCACGACGGACACTCCGCTCAACCCGGCAAAGAGCGTGCTTGTCGTGGGAGGCGGCAACACGGCCATGGACTCCTGCCGTACGGCTAAGCGCCTCGGGGCTGAGGTGACACTCGTCTACCGACGTTCGGAGGTTGAGATGCCTGCACGCCTCGAGGAGGTGAAGCACGCCAAGGAGGAGGGAATAAACTTCCTCACACTGCATAATCCCATTGAGTATATAGCCGACGAGACGGGAGCCGTCTGCAAGGCCGTACTGCAGGTTATGGAGCTGGGTGAGCCCGATGCCAGCGGACGACGCAGCCCTGTACCAGTAGAGGGAAAGACCGTAACACTCGACGTCGACCAGGTAATCGTTGCCGTCGGTGTAAGTCCCAACCCTCTAGTGCCGAAGTCTATTGAAGGACTCGAACTGGGACGAAAGAACACTATCGCAGTGAACGATGCCATGCAGTCGAGCCGTGCAGAGATCTTCGCCGGCGGCGACATCGTGCGAGGCGGAGCAACGGTCATCCTCGCCATGGGCGACGGCAGGCGCGCTGCACAGAACATGGACGAATTCCTGCAGAAGAATTAGTACGTGTACCGTTTTCAGCAAGACTGACATAATATGAACGGACTGTATACCATTTTGCTGCTCATACTAAGCAACGTCTTCATGACGCTTGCTTGGTATGGGCATCTTAAACTATCAGAGTCAGGCACCAGCGCCAACTGGCCCCTGCTCGGCGTCATTGCCTTCTCGTGGGGCATCGCCTTCTTTGAATACTGCTGTCAGGTGCCGGCCAACCGCATGGGTTTCATCGGCAACGGCGGTCCCTTCACACTAGTTCAGTTGAAGGTGGTACAGGAGTGTATCTCGCTGGCGGTCTTTGCCGTCATCGCCAACATCATGTTCCAAGGGCAGTCATTGCACTGGAACCACATCCTGGCCTTTCTGCTCATCATCTGCGCCGTCTATTTGGTGTTTATGAAATAAACGGGGAGCCCCCTCACCCCTCACACTTCACCCTTCACACTTCACCCCTATGAAGAACAATATAATTACAACGCTCATAATCGCCTTTCTGGCAACAGCACCGGCAAAAGCACAAATCGACGAGGACATGCTTTCCTCAACACAGCGCGTTGTCTTCGTCGACAGCGTAGTGGTCGACAAACAGGACTTCCTCGATGCATACATACTGAACCCCGAAGTAGGCTCTATAAAGACGTATGACAGATTCTTCAATTCCAATGCTGAGCCCTACTCCACCGTATACGTCAACCAGCTGGGCAACAAGTGCTTCTTTGCCCAGAACAAGCAACTGTATTCGTCGGACATGATAGGACAGCAGTGGAGCAAGCCGGCAGTACTCGAAGGACTTGGCACCTTCCAGCACATGAACTATCCCTTCATGCTTACCGACGGCACAACGTTCTACTTTGCAGCCATAAGTAGCGAAGGACTCGGAGGACTTGACATCTACATGTCACGCTATGACAGCGAGAGCGGCTCTTTCCTTAAGGCCGAGAACATCGGAATGCCATTCAACTCCGAGGCCAACGACTACATGTACGTCGTTAACGAGACTGACACGATAGGATTCTTTGCGACAGACCGACGGCAGCCTGAAGGCAAGGTGTGCATCTACACTTTCATACCAAACAAAACGCGACGCATATACTCTACCGATGACTTCTCGGAAGAAGTGATACGCAGCCGCGCCGACATTCAGCGGATAGCCGACACCTGGGGGAACGGACAACAGCGCGAGCTGGCTCTTAGCCGTCTGGCACGTCTGCGATCGTCGCTCGCAGGCAACTCCGCGAAGAGTAACGGCGACTTCCGATTCGTCATCGACGATAACCACGTCTATACGACTCTTTCCGACTTCCGGAACCAGGACAACCGCAAACGTTTCCTGCAACTGCAGGACATGAGGACAAAATTCCAACAGCTTGACAGCGAACTCGACAAGGCCCGCCGCTATTACGCTAAAGCGAAAGAAAACGAACGGCCTGCACTGCGCACAGAAATCCTTGACTATGAACAGGATTACGAGGCCCAGCTGCTTGCCATTAAACAGTTAGAGAAGCTAATACGTAAAACCGAAATTGAAAAACTATGAAAACGAAAAGAACATTTCCCGAGTCGGAACTGATAATCAACAGCGACGGCTCATGCTTCCATTTGCATCTGAAACCGGAACAGCTGGCTGACCGTGTAATACTAGTCGGCGACCCCGCCAGGGTCGACACCGTTGCAGCACATTTCGACACCCGCGAGTGTGAGGTGCAGAGCCGTGAGTTCCACACCATCACCGGCAGCTACAAAGGCAAGCGCATCACCTGCCAATCGCACGGCATCGGATGCGACAACATCGACATCGTAACCAACGAGCTCGACACCCTTGCCAACATCAACTACGAGACTCGCGAAGAGTTCGATGAGCACCGCACACTCACCATGGTGCGCATCGGCACCTGTGGCGGTCTTCAGCCTAACACCCCTACTGGCTGCTTCGTAGCCAGCGTCAAGAGCATCGGCTTCGATGGCTTGCTGAACTATTATGCCGGACGCAATCAGGTATGCGATCTCCAACTCGAAGCGGCATTCAAAGAGCACATGCAGTGGGATCCCATCAAGGGAGCTCCCTACGTATCTGTAGCCGATGCCGACCTCATCAATCAGATAGCCCAGGACGATATGGTGCGCGGCTATACCATCAGCTGCGGTGGCTTCTACGGTCCCCAAGGCCGCATCCTCCGAGCCGACATCTCCGACCCTCGCCAGAACGAGAAGATCGAATCGTTCGAATACGACGGCCTCCGCATCTGCAATTTCGAGATGGAGTCCTCTGCCCTCGCCGGTCTCGCCTCGCTCCTCGGTCACCGCGCCATGACCTGCTGCATGGTCATCGCCAACCGCTACGCCCAGAAAATGAACACGGAGTACAAGAACTCCATCGATACCCTCATCGAAAAAGTGCTTGACAGAATATGACTGTAGGCGAAATGAGCAACAACGACACGATCTGCGCCCTTGCCACCGCTCCAGGCGGAGCCCTCGGCATCGTTCGCGTCAGCGGTCCTGAGGCTTTTTCTATCGTCAGTTCCCTCTGTTCAGTACGCTGCGCTAATAGCACAGCCAACACCATCCATTACACCCATATCACCGACGGCTCGGAAATCATCGATGAAGTCATGGTCTCCATCTTCCGAGCCCCCCACTCCTACACCGGCGAGGACTCTGTGGAGATCAGCTGTCACGGCTCACGCTATATATTAAACAAGGTACTGGAGCTTTTGGTACAGCATGGCTGTCGGATGGCTGGCCCTGGTGAATACACCCAGCGCGCCTATCTCAACGGCAAGATGGACCTCTCGCAGGCAGAGGCCATTGCCGACCTCATCGCCTCTACGAATCGCGCCACCCACCACCTCGCCATGAGTCAGCTGCGCGGTGGCATCTCCTCGGAGTTGGCCACCATGCGCGAACAACTGCTCAAACTCACCTCGCTGCTCGAACTCGAACTCGATTTCTCCGACCACGAAGACCTCGAATTTGCCGACCGCAGCGAACTGCTGGAACTTGCCAAAACTATTGACAATCATATCACCCATCTCGCCAACACCTTCCAGACAGGCAATGCCCTTAAGAACGGTATCCCCGTAGCCATCGTCGGAGCACCAAACGTAGGCAAGAGCACCCTGCTCAACGCGCTTCTCGGTGAAGAACGAGCCATCGTCTCCGACATACAAGGCACCACCCGAGATGCCATCGAAGACACCATCCTGCTCGGCGGCATCACCTTCCGATTTATCGACACCGCAGGCATCCGTCATACCGACGACCAGATAGAGAACCTCGGCATCGAGCGCTCCATAGCCGCAGCCCGCCGTGCCCGCATCATCCTGATGATGACAGAGCCGGGTGTCCCCTACCCCGACATCCCCACCAACGACGACCAGACCGTCATCCGCATCGAGAACAAGACCCAGGCCTTCCAAGCCAAATATGGCATAG
>Ga0310697_10002219_pt1 | contig 20958 bp, 14 predicted proteins | sample 172DNAGHGlowgp2_FD_203883 | JGI IMG/M metagenome (GOLD analysis project Ga0310697, IMG submission 203883) | Sheep rumen microbial communities from Palmerston North, Manawatu-Wanganui, New Zealand - 1728 DNA GHGlow gp2 (v2) (version 2) | ecosystem: Host-associated > Mammals > Digestive system >... | reverse complement strand
TGCTGTGGCTGTGTATCTCGTTGTATGGACGCATCGACCGCCTGCGCTATGCTTATCACGAGACAGAAAAAGAGAACGAGAAACTGCAGGCACGACTGGTTGATGGTGAGCGACAGTTGCAGTACCTGAGACAACTGACGGAAAATGTGGATACTGCACTCTTTGTCTGCTCAACAGATGGACGTATCGACTGGATGAACCATGCGGCGAAAGTGATGGCCACAGAGAACTCACTTCCATCATCGATTCTTCAAGCCATTGCCGACCATGCAGAGGTGGTAGACGGGTGTGCCCTTTCCACCGTTCTATTACGCATCGACGGTAAGCGTCGCCTTGTGGTGGCGTTGAAAGATGTGTCAATGTTGATGCAGCGGCAGGAAATGGAGGCATGGCAACAACTCATCCGTGTGTTGACGCACGAAATCATGAACTCCCTCACACCCATTATCTCCATTAGCGAGACTTTGACCTATGAAAACGAAGCCTTCGCCGTCATTAACCGCCGTTGCCACTCTCTCCTCGATTTTATAGAAAGTTACCGTCAATTGACGCGCATCAAGGCACCCGAACGGACCACTTTCTCCATTGGTGAACTTTTTGACCATTTGCAGACGTTGTTTCCGCATATAAAGACCAATGGAGATGGGAATCTCTATGCCGACCGTTCCCAACTGGAACAAGTGCTCATCAACCTCATTCGCAATGCTTACGAAAGCGGCGCTACGGAGGTAGAAGTCACAACAAACGGTGACAACGAAATCCGAGTAAAGGACAACGGTTGCGGCATGTCGCCCGATGTTCTCGACCATGCTTTTATTCCTTTTTTCACCACCAAGTCCACTGGCACAGGGGTTGGTCTCAGTCTCTGCCGTCAAATCATCTTGAAGCATGGTGGCACCATCCATGTGGAAAGCGAGGAAGGACATGGCACGACCATCGCCATCAAGTTATAAACATGTGCATTTCCGCACGCTTGTGGGCGAAAACGCACAGAAAGAGACAAACGCTGATTTCCGTATCTACCACAGAATCAGCGTTTTCGTATTTTGGCACAGTTGTTGATATATAGAAAGATGTCAACATAAACATCAAGTCATCAATGAAACAAGCATTCCGAATCATCTCACGTATGAAAGGCTACACGGCGCTGTCGCTGCTCGGCCTTATCATCTCGCTCAGCGGCACAGTCATCATCTGCCGCTATCTCTATCAGGAGTGGACCATCGACCATTTCATGCCCGCGCTCGACAGAACATTCATCTGCTGCGTGCAGCGTATAGGGGAATCCGAATGGCAAATCATGGAGACCTATGACCCCAACAAAGAGTCGCACTTCATTTCGCCCGTCAAAGGGCAGAGCGACGTGGAGTGCTGGACCGACGTGCAACTGCGCTCCATGTTCCCCGTCATGCCCGAGAATGGCGAGACGTTCTATCCTCTGGCTGTCAGTGTGGACTCGATGTTCACGCAAGTCTATCCGTTGGAGACAGTGGAGGGGACGTTGGAGTTGCGCACGCGCAGCCAGTGTATGCTGAGCGAGGAACTGGCTGAGCGGCTCTTCCCGGGCGAGAGTGCTGTGGGTAAGACGCTGACGGTGGAGGACGGGCAGGTGAACACCGTCATGGGCGTGTTTCGCCAGCCTGCCACCAAGACGAGCCTCCGTTTCGACATCGCCAATTTCAGCGACGAGGACAGATACGCCCAAAACAGCTGGACCTTCGGCATCGTCCGCATGCGCGAGGGAGCCAGCGTGAAGGACTACAATGCGCGGCAGCCCGAGCAACGGCTTGGGATGTTCAGTGACCGCCCCGTGCGCTACAGCCTCCAGCCCTACAAGCAGATGTTGGAACGGTACGCTAACAAGGGCTTCACTAAAGAATACACCAGTTTGGTTCCCCATGCCTCTTCCAACCATCTGTGGATGCTGCTCTTCGTCGCCGTGCTGCTGCTGTTCGTGGGACTGTTCAACTTTGTCAACCTCTTCGCCGTGATGCGGTCGCACCGTCAGCACGAGTTGCATGTGCGCAGGCTGTTCGGTGCTTCGCCCTGGAACATCTTCTGTCAACTTTATGCCGAGACGTTTCTGCTCGCCTTGCTGACGATGGTCGGCGTATGGACGGTGGTCGAACTGGCCGAGCCGATGCTCGCCACCTACTATAATATTGAGGTCATGGGGCAATGGAGATTCGACGTCTTGCTGACCATCGCCTTCGTCTTCGGTCTGCCGTTAGTCTGTTCTGTGCCCTCTGTCTCATCTGTCTCCTCTGTGTCTTTCCTCTTCCTCCAGTTCTTCATCTCTCTTGCCCTCCTCAACGTCAGCATCTACTTCATGCGTCAGTTGCACGTGATGATGACCGCCGACCCGGGCTTCCGCACCAAGGGACTGCTCACCGCCGTCATCTATCCGCCGTCTAACCGCGGCTCGTGGACAGAGGAGGAATTCTATGCCATGCTGAAGAAAAAAGCCAGCGAGACAGAAGTGGTGAGTCAGCGGATGAAGGCGTGTCCCTACTTGAAGGGCGTCACTATAGAGGAAGACTTCATCAACGGCTCTTTCCCCATGAAACTCGCCGACGGTAGCAACATCGACATCATGTATATCACGAGCGACGCAGTGCGGATGTACGGACTGCAATTGAAGGAGGGTGAATTCGGTGACAGTCTGACGAGGAACGACTATTCCTGCCTGGCCAACGAGGCGGCCATCCGTGCATTGGGCATCAAGAACCGCAAAACTGACTTCGTTCAGTTCGCCGACCGCATCTGGTGGGGAGCCGATGTGGACCGCAACTACAATCCACCTTACCAGATTGTTGGCGTAGTGCGCGACTTCAACAACGGACGTCAGTCGGAGCCTGTCAAGCCGTTGCTGCTGATGGTGGAGTCGTGGGAGAAGGACTTTGATATTTTCGATGCCCGCCAGATGGAGGGGCGCACCTTCCTGCTCGACATCGCCGAAGGTCACGAGGAGGATATCATCCGCGAACTGAAGGAGATAGAGAAAGAACTCTACGGCACCAGCGAACTCCACTACCAATGGGTGGAGGACAAGCGTCAAGAACTCTACCGTGAGGACCAGCGCACATCACGCATCTTCGTCACTTTCTCGCTCTTGGCCATCGCCGTGACGTGTCTTGGTGTGCTCGGCCTGATGATGTTCGACGTGCGTCGTCGATTCCGCGAGATAGCGCTACGCAAGGTCAATGGTGCCACCTTCCGCGACATCGCCTTGCTGCTCTCGCGCCGCTACCTCATCATCTTCGGCCTCGCCGCCATCGCCTCCCTGCCCGTCAGCCTCATCATCATCCACCGCCTCATGGCTGCCTACACCATCCGTACGTCGTTCGCCTGGTGGATTCCGCTCCTGAGCATCGCACTTGTCCTCATCCTTTGCGCCCTAACACTCTGGTATCAAGTGTGGAAAGCCACAAGAATCAAACCCTATCAAGTACTCAAAGAACAATAAAGAAATATGATTAAGACAACGAATCTCCAACGCACATTCCAGACGGAAGAAGTGCGCACCATCGCCCTCAACGGCGTGAACCTCGAAATCAACGACGGCGAGTTTGTCGCCATTATGGGACCTAGCGGTTGTGGCAAGTCAACGCTGCTGAATATCCTCGGACTGCTTGATGCCCCCACCGACGGACAGTATTTGCTATGCGGACAGGACGTGAGCCACCTCACCGAACCACAGCGCGACCAACTACGCAAGGGCCTCATCGGGTTCGTCTTCCAGAGTTTCAACCTCATCGACGACCTCACTGTGGAGGAGAATATCGAACTGCCCCTGCTCTATATGCGGATGCCGAAGGCGGAGCGCCGCCAGCGCGTAGCCGAAGCGATGGCACGTATGGACATCAGCCATCGAGCCAAGCACTTTCCACGCCAACTCTCGGGAGGTCAGCAGCAGCGCGTCGCCATCGCACGTGCCGTCGTAGCCCGGCCCAAACTCATTCTTGCCGACGAACCTACCGGAAACCTTGACTCCAAGAATGGTCGCGAGGTGATGGACTTGCTCAGCCAACTCCATGACGAAGGCGCCACCATCGTCATGGTCACCCACTCCCAGCGTGATGCCTCCTATGCCCAGCGTATCATCAACCTAAGTGACGGACAAGTAGTGACTGAGGTAGAACTTTAGTATATGAGAATCTGGCTGTTCATATTGCTGTTAGTGACGACAAGGGCTGATTGTTTTGCGGAATCACTCCCTGACAGTTTACGTTTGACACTTACTGACGCCATCGCGTTGGCACAGCGTCAGTCGAGCGATGCGTTGGCTGCACGTCACGCTTTAGAGGCCTCGGAATGGAGTTACAGGTATTTCCGCGCCAACTATTTGCCTTCAGTGTCGTTGAGCAGTTCGCCTTCGCTGAACCGCCAGTTGAACAGCATCACTCAGCCCGATGGTACCAATGTTTTTGTGCGGCAGAACCAACTGAATACCGACTTGTCGCTGAGCGTCAGCCAGAATGTGGCACTGACGGGCGGTATCCTCTTTGTGCGCAACAACTTGCAACGCATCGACGAGTTCGAGCAACGGACGCACGGTTACAGCAGTGTGCCATTCTCCATCGGCTATCAGCAAAATCTATTCGGACACAACAGTCTTCGTTGGGCAAAGCGAACCGAACCACTACGTCACAGTATCGCCCGCAAGCAGTATGCCGAGACGATGGAACTGATTGCCTCCCGCACGAGCAGTTTGTTCTTCATGTTAGCATCGGCTCAGACAAACCTCGAGATAGCGCGGCAGAACTTCGCCGTCAGCGACACACTGCTGCGATATGCACGACATCGCTACGAACGGGGCAGTATCACCGAAAACGAGATGCTGCAGTTGGAGGTCGGCAGACTGACCGAAGAGACGAACCGCTTGAATGCCGAAGCAGAAGTGGAGGATGCCATGCTGACATTGCGTTCTTATCTCGGCATCAAGGACGATATGCCACTGGCTGTGGTACTCGACACGCTCATCAACGAGGATGTTGTCAATGCTGACGAGGCACTGGCTTTGGCTTTAGCCAACAACCCAGATCCCGAACAAATGCGGTTGAACGTCATGGAAAGCGAGAGCGCACTGTCAGCGGCCAAGGCTAACCGGGGTCTGAAAGCAGACCTCTACCTACAGTTTGGTCTTTCGCAGAAGGGAACGACGATGAAGGAAGCATATACCCGCCCACTGAACCAAGAGTATGTGAGCCTGTCGGTGTCTTTGCCTTTGCTGGACTGGGGACGGGGAAAGGGTCAGGTGCGGGTCGCAAAGTCAAGGTTGGAATTGACGCAGACGCAAAGCGAGCAAGCCATGCAGGATTTCCGACTGAACGTGATGAAGATGGTGCGCCAGTACAACTTGCAGGCCTATCGAGTGAAGATTGCCTTTCGGACGCGGGAAACGTCAATGCGCCGTTACGAAGTAGCTCGCTGGCTGTATATGCAAGGACGCACAAGTCTGCTTGAGTTCAATACGAGCATCAGCGAGAAGGACAACGCGCAGCGGGCGTTCATCAATGCGCTGCAAACTTACTGGAGTCTGTATTATGGATTGAGATCTTTGACCATTGACCATTGATCATTGAACATTGATCATTGAACATTGAACATTGACTTCGCCTAAAATGCTCACGCTCGGCATAGTGCAAACGAGTTTGCCCACTGCTCTCACTTAATCGTATTTTTGAACATTGAAAGATAATGGATATACAATTACCGAAACAACCATGGTACATGAAGTACCTTAAGTATCTAATAGGCGGGGGTGTGCTTGTTGGGCTGATGATTTATGCCCTGACTCTTCAATTGGGACCGCAGACACTCAAAGTGGAGATTTCCGATGACCAGATTGCAACAGTCACTGAGGGTGAGTTCTTGGAATATATTGATGTGAATGGTGTGGTCTGTCCTGCCACGAGTATGCGGGTGAATGCTACAGAAGGTGGTACTGTGGAACGCATCTGTTGCCACAATGGAGATGTGTTGCGACGGGGCGACACCATCCTTGTCCTGTCGAACCCGAAAGTATTAGAGGAGATGGCTGCGGAGCGGCAAAATTACGAACTGCAGCAGATGCAACACCGACAGCAACTCATCGAGATGCAGCAGAAAAGCATCACCCTGCGCAGCCAGTCTTTGCAAGCGAACTTCGAGCTAACCAAGATGGCACAAAACTACGAGTTGGCAGAAGAAGAGGCTCAGATGGGAGTGAAAAGCCAAGCCCAATTGAAGATGGCGAAGGATGAGTATGACTACAACCGCAACCGCACGCTACTGAACATCGAGAGTCTGCATCAGGATTCCGTACTGAACGTGATAAGCCGTCAACTCATCCAACAACAAATGGCGATGGAGGCGCAGAAACTGGGCAACAGCAACCGCCGACGTGATGCCCTCACCATTCTCGCTCCTACCGACGGGCAAATCGGCAATCTTAATGCCACCATTGGCGCACAGGTGACGGTAGACGAACAGGTAGGTGAAATCGGAGTGTTGACAGATTATAAGGTGACAGCACGCTTGAACGAATACTATATAGACCGTGTCCAATCAGGACTACCCGCCACAGCCATATTGAAGGGACAACGCTATGCCTTTGAAATCAGCCGCACCACTCCACAGGTACAAGAACATAGTTTCGCAGTGGAACTGCGCCCCACAGCAGACCCAACCATGAAGGATGGAGAGAAATGGCGCGTAGGGCAGACACTACGACTGCAAATCGAATTGAGCAAACCAGAACGCCGTACCATCATTCCACGAGGTAGTTTCTATACGCAGACGAGTGGACAATGGATTATGCTGGTGGATGAGACAGGCCATAGTGCCCGTCGTGTTCCCATCAAATTGGGACGGCAGAACACTGATTGTTATGAAGTGGTAAGTGGTCTGTGCCCAGGAGACAGGATTCTCGTCAATGGTTATGAAGCCTTCGGTGACGCAGAAGTCGTGAAATGGTGAGTAAACAATCCCAACAAGTTGGACTATTTTGACGATTTTTGCCATAAAAATGAAAAAAAAAGAAGTAAAAGGCGAAAAAAGTGACAATTTATTTGTCAGAAAAGTGAAAAGATATAAATTTGCAACCGAAAATAAAAAGACAATCTATGTTCAGCAATAAGAATACATATTGGTGGTGGCGCTACTTAGAACTCAAAAAGTTGTAAGTCCACTGCTATATGCTTCCTTATTAAGAGTAGAGATTAGAGAGAGAAAGATAAGAGAGCCTGCCGTACTTACGACAGGCTCTCTTTTTTTGAGACAACAAGTCTAACTTGTTAAATTAGAACAAACAACACAAACACAAAATAAAACACGTTTATGAATTACAATGTAGATGAAAACGGCTTTTATGGAGAATACGGAGGTGCATACATTCCGGAAATCCTCTACAAGACAGTGGAAGACTTGAAAAAAGCCTACTTACCCATCATCCAGAGTGATGAGTTCAAAAAAACGTACCACAGTTTACTCGCCGACTACGTTGGACGTCCCTCCCCACTCTACTTTGCCCGCCGTATGAGCGAGAAGTATGGCTGCCAACTCTATCTGAAACGCGAGGACCTCAACCACACGGGTGCTCACAAAATCAACAATGCCATCGGCCAGATTCTCATCGCCAAGATGATGGGCAAGAAAAGGATTATCGCCGAGACAGGTGCTGGTCAGCATGGAGTCGCCACCGCCACAGTGACCGCATTGATGAACATGCCGTGCGTGGTGTATATGGGTGCGACCGACGTGGAACGTCAGCGTCCCAATGTAGAGCGGATGCGTATGTTAGGCGCCACCGTCTCGCCCGTTCATTCAGGCAACAAGACCCTCAAGGATGCCACCAACGAAGCCATCCGCGACTGGTGCTGTCATCCTGCCGACACTTTTTATATCATCGGTTCGACAGTTGGTCCTCATCCCTATCCCGACATGGTGGCCCGTTTGCAAAGCGTCATCTCAGAGGAAATCAAATGGCAGTTGCAGGAGAAAATCGGCCGCGACTATCCCGACTACCTAATGGCCTGTGTGGGAGGCGGCTCCAATGCCGCAGGTACCATCTACCACTATCTCGACAATCCGAAGGTGAAGATTGTGCTTGCTGAAGCAGGTGGTATGGGGATGAACACCGACATGACCGCCGCATCCTTGCAAATAGGCACACGAGGCATCCTTCATGGTTCACGCATCAAACTCATGCAGACCGACGACGGACAGATTGTAGAGCCCTACTCCATCTCAGCCGGTCTGGACTACCCAGGCACAGGCCCCATCCATTGCAACCTCTATGACACCCACCGAGCACAGGTGCTGGCGGTGAACGACGACGAAGCTTTGGCGGCAGCCTACGAACTCACACGCTTGGAGGGCATCATTCCCGCACTCGAAAGTTCACATGCGTTGGGAGCGCTGCCGAAGATGAAATTCCAACCCGAGGACGTGGTAGTACTCACCGTCAGCGGACGCGGCGACAAGGACATGAACACCTATCTCAAGCATTTCAATGAATATCAATAATCAACCGAAATAATCAGAATACTCAGATAATTAATAAAACAGAAAAAGGAGGACACATTTATGTTTAACTATCACACCGCCTACAAGACCATTCTTGGTGACTTGATTACCCCAGTCAGCGCCTATATGAAAGTGCGCGACGATTATCCCCAAAGTGCATTGATGGAGAGTTCAGACTACCACAGCGGCGAGAACAGCCGTTCGTTCATCGCTCTGCATCCCATAGCCAGTGTAGCCATATCGCATGGAGTGGCTATCTGCAGTTATCCCGATGGCCATGTGACAAAGAAAGAACTCAGCGACCAATTCACAACCGCAGATGCCATCAACCTGTTCTTGGGCAATTTCTCCATCACTGGTGAGAAATCGAACTACTGCGGTCTCTACGGTTACACCTCGTTCAACGCAGTGCGCTACTTCGAGCAAATCAACATCAAGGACGAGACACAGCAGAAGAACGATGCTCCCGACATGCTCTATATCCTCTATAAGGATGTAGTGGTGTTCGACCATTTCTCCAACACGCTTACCATCATAGAGTTGATGAGCGAAGGCGAGGAAGACGACCTTGACCAGTTGGAAAGCGACCTCACGAACCGTGAAGTGAGACCTTTTGACTTCCAAGCCGTTGGTGATACCTTCAGCACACTGTCAGACGACGAACACCGTGAGAACATCCGTCGTGGCATAGCCCATTGCAAACGAGGTGACGTGTTCCAAGTGGTGCTTTCGCGTCGTTTTATCCAGAAATACGAAGGCGACGACTTTAACCTCTACCGTGCCCTTCGCAGCATCAATCCCTCACCCTATCTTTTCTATTTCGATTTCGGTGGTTTCCGCATTTTTGGTTCTAGTCCTGAAACACATTGCCGCATCGAAGGCAAAACCGCATACATCGACCCTATAGCAGGAACGACCAAACGGACAGGCGACCCGGAGCAAGACAGGAAGAATGCACTTCATTTGAGGAACGACCCCAAGGAGAACGAAGAGCATGTGATGCTCGTTGACCTAGCTCGGAACGACCTCTCTCGCAACTGTCACAACGTGCATGTGGAATTCTACAAGGACATGCAATACTACAGCCATGTCATCCATCTCGTGAGCCGTGTCAGCGGTGAACTGAATGATGATGCCGACCCTATCAAGTCGTTTATCGACACCTTCCCCGCAGGAACCCTTTCAGGAGCGCCCAAAGTACGAGCCATGCAACTCATCAGCGAGTACGAGCCCCACAACCGTGGTGCCTATGGAGGTTGCATCGGTTTCATTGGTCTTAACGGCAGTCTCAACCAAGCCATCACCATCCGCACCTTTGTCAGCCGAAATGGCGAGTTGTGGTTCCAGGCCGGAGGCGGCATCGTGGCCAAGAGCAATGTGGAATACGAACTGCAAGAGGTGAACAACAAACTGGGCGCACTCCGCAAAGCCATCACCATCGCAGAAAAGATTTAAACATCTACTCACTAGGATGACGAGAATCACAAGATTCACTCGTTCGACTAGAATTACGAGCCTAGTTAGTAAGCAATTTTAGAAAAAGCAAGATTATGAGAACAATCATCATAGACAACTACGATTCGTTCACTTACAACCTCTACCACCTGCTGAGGACTATAGGCGTGGAAAACGATGTGGTGAGGAACGACAAATTCGAACTGCCACTACTCAACGGCTACGACAAGATTCTTTTGTCACCAGGTCCTGGCATCCCCGAGGAATCAGGTCTATTGCTTGATGTCATTAAGGAATATGCAGGCAAGAAACCTATACTGGGCATCTGCCTTGGCCATCAAGCCATCGGCCAGCATTTTGGTGGCAAGTTAACCAACCTCGACAAGGTGTTTCATGGTGTATCCTCACAAGTGGACTTGAAAGGCAACGACTACCTCTTCGAAGGTTTGGGAAACAGTATAGAGGTGGGAAGATACCATTCATGGGTGGTCGATAACCAAGGATTACCCGACTGTCTTGAAGTGACAGCCACCAGCACAGAAGGACAGATTATGGCCATACGCCACAAATCGCTCGACATCCGTGGTATCCAATTCCATCCCGAGAGTGTGCTGACTCCAGAAGGCAAAACCATCATCAATAACTGGATTAGACATTAGACGTTAGGTTCTTTAGGGACATAAAAGACCTTAAAGTCCCCAAGAACTTTAAGTTCATTATGACCTTAACAGCATTAAAGCAACACTTTAACAAAACAACACAACACATTGTAACACAAACACAAAATAAAACATATTTTAATTCAGAAACACTATGAAACAGATACTAAAAAAACTGGTCAACCACAGTGACCTCACCCGTGAAGAAGCAAGGGAAGTGATGATAAACATCACAAAGGAACAATTCAGCAACGAGCAAATCGCAGCCCTTCTGATGGGTTTGCAAGTGAAGGGAATCGTGGTGAACGAGATTCTCGGTTTCCGTGATGCACTCCTTGAGACAGGTCGCCCAGTTGACCTCTCGCCCTACGAAACTATCGACATTGTAGGAACGGGCGGCGACGGCAAGAACACCTTCAACATATCCACCTGCGCCTGTTTTGTGGTAGCGGGCGCAGGCTACAAGGTGAGTAAACATGGCAACTATGGCGCCACATCCATCAGCGGTGCGAGCAACGTGATAGAAGGCCTTGGCGTGAAGTTCACCAACGACAACGACAAGTTGCTGCGTTCACTGGAGGGTAGCAACATCACATATATGCATGCTCCCCTCTTCGCCTACGGCATGAAATTCGTTGCACCCACCCGTAAGGCCCTTCAGATTCCCACCATCTTCAACCTATTGGGGCCATTGGTCAATCCTTGCCGTCCCAAATACCAGTTGCTCGGTGTGGCCAACCTCACACAGATGCGTCTTTACTCCAATGTGAATCATAAAATAGGTGTGAAGTTCGGAATCGTCAACAGTTACGACGGTTATGACGAGATTTCCCTGACCAGCGGTTTCAAGGTCAACACCAATGACAACGAGGAAGTGCTTAGCCCTTCAGACCTAGGTATGGGCACATCCAGACCTGACGAACTTTTTGGTGGTGAGACAAAAGGCGACGCTAGGCAGATTTTCCTCAATGTACTGCAAAACAAAGCCACAGCCAGTCAGAAGGATGTGGTGATGACCAATGCCGGATATGCCATTCACTTGTTTGAGCCAGACCTTTCGGTTTTCGAATGTATGATGAAAGCCAAAGAGTCCATTGAGAGCGGAAAGGCATACGAGTGCATGAAGAAATTCGTGGAACTCAATTCATAAAAGAGAGCCAGGAAATTCCCAAAAATATTGGAAAGCCTGGAAAATCTAGAATAGCCTAACCATAAAAAGAAGAAAAAGATGAAAGATATACTTGAAGAAATCGTAGCCCACAAACGCTTGGAGTTAGCGGAGCAGAAAAGCGTGATGCCCTACAGTTTGCTGCTCAGCCAAGCAGGCAAGGTAATGGACGTCGCACCTGCGAAACAGCGTTCAATGGCGGAATCCATTTCCAAGAGTAACAGCGGAATCATCGCTGAATTCAAACGACGTTCCCCATCCAAAGGCTGGATTAAGGAAAACGGACAGTCAGAATTCATCGCACCATCTTACGAGAAGAATGGCGCATCCGCCATATCCATTCTGACCGATTTGGCGTATTTCGGTGGCAATATCCACGACATCGTCAACGCACGCCCTTTAGTGAAAATCCCCATCCTTCGCAAAGACTTCATCATCGACGAGTACCAACTACTTCAAGCCAAGATTATTGGAGCAGACGCAGTACTACTTATTGCTGCAGACCTAACAAAGGAAGAATGCCGTTCATTGGCAGCCACAGCTCACGACCTGCAGTTGGAGACGCTGCTTGAAATCCATTCCGAAAGAGAATTGGATTATGTGGGTGACAATATTGACATGGTGGGTGTGAACAACCGTAATCTCGGCACTTTCCATACAGATGTGGAGAATTCCTTCCGCCTTGCTGCACAATTGCCCAGCGACTATGTCTTGGTGTCGGAAAGTGGAATCTCCGATCCTCAGACCATCTGTCAACTGCGGCAAGCTGGTTTCAGGGGATTTCTGATTGGTGAAAGATTCATGAAAATGGAAGACCCTGGTTCAATATTAGGACTATTTGTAGATGCAGTCGTTAACGGATGAAAATTAAGGTTTGTGGCATGCGCGAAGCCGACAACATACGCGCGGTGGATGACCTTGGAGTTGACTACATGGGATTCATCTTCTATCCTCGTTCATCCCGCTATATCAGTGAGATTCCCTCATTCATGCCTGAACGAGCGAAACGTGTGGGGGTATTTGTGGATGCATCGACAGCCGACATCATCGACCGTATCTCCAGTTATGGCCTTGACATAGTACAATTGCATGGTCATGAGTCGCCTCAGCAATGTCAGAATTTGCGGCAGAAAGCAGAACTTCTGTTGGGAATCAAAATCAAGATATGGAAAGCCATCAGTATAGACAGCAGCGCAGACTTGCAAGAATGCGAGAAATATTTGAAATGCGTCGATGGTTTCGTCTTCGACACCAAGTGTTCTTCGTATGGTGGCAGCGGCAGCAAATACGACTGGAATGTCCTATCGGCCTACACATGTCCATTACCGTTTTTATTGAGTGGAGGCATTGGCCCTGATGATGCCAATAAAATACAGACTTTCCATCATTCTCAATTCATGGGCATTGACCTCAATAGCCGCTTCGAATCAGCGCCTGCACTAAAGGATATTGAGAAACTCGACACTTTCATCAAAAACATTGAACATTGAACAATGGACTCTAATAATCAAACTATAAAAATGAATAGAATCAACAAACTATTTGCAGAGAAGAAGAGTGATATTCTCTCCATCTATTTCTGCGCAGGACATCCCTCACTTGATGCCACAGCCGAAACCATTTGCACATTGGAACACAAGGGCATTGACATGATAGAGATAGGTATTCCCTTCAGCGACCCCATGGCCGATGGTCCTGTGATTCAGGATGCTGCCACCAAAGCCTTGCGCAATGGCATGACTTTGAACACTTTGTTTGACCAACTAGAAGGAATCCGTGATACAGTACACATTCCCTTGCTTCTGATGGGGTATCTGAACCCAGTCATTCATTTTGGTTTTGAGCGATTCTGCCAACGTTGTGTGGAGGTGGGAGTGGATGGTATGATTATCCCCGACTTGCCTTTCAAGGACTACCAAGAGGAGTTCAAACCTGTTGCCGACCGCTATGGCTTGCGCATCATCATGCTCATCACACCTGAGACCAGCGAAGAACGCATCCGCTTCATCGACGAGCATACCGACGGCTTCATTTACATGGTGTCATCAGCCGCCACCACAGGAGCGCAGAAGGAATTTGACGAAGCCAAACAACGTTATTTCTCGCGCATCAATAGCATGAACCTTCGCAATCCCCGTATGATTGGTTTTGGCATTTCCAATCGTCAAACCTTGCAGTCAGCATGGAAAAATGCTTCAGGAGCCATTATCGGCAGTAAGTTCGTTTCTCTTTACGAACAGACAGGAAATGCTGAGGAAGCCATCAACGCCCTATATGAATCTTTGGAAAAATAAGAAAGAGCGGACTGAGAGTTTGGAATCTCCAGAATTTCAAGAAACTAAATCAAAGGGACGGACCGCAAAAGCGTATCCGTCCCTTCTCATAGTCAGTTTATAGAATTACTGTCTTTGGCGCCTACTTCTTGGCTTTCTTGGCCTTTGGCTTCTCCTCAGGTTCAGCCTTCTTGGCAGCCTTTTTGGCTGGAGCTTTCTTTTCAGGCTCTTTCTTAGCGGCTTTCTTTGCAGGAGCCTTCTTCTCTGGTTCCTTCTTCACAGTGGCCTTCTTCTCCTTGTCAGCCTTCAGCTCAGGACTCTTGCTCGGGTTGTATTTCTCAAGTTGCTTCTGCAGCTTCTCGATTTCGCGGTCCTTGGCGGCAATCTCCTCATCCTGGTTCTGGATGGTAGTGAGGAGAGAGTTGAGTTCCTCATTGTCCATGTCTGTTGGATAAAGATTGTTGACGCGGCTGATGAAGTCACCGAGGATGTTCATGTAGTTGGTGAAAGCGTCGAACGGGCTGTCGTAGATGCCACGGTTCATACCCACACTATTGTGCTTAGTGGTCATGAAACGGAAGTTATTGCTGGCCTGCAAGTAATCCCAGTCCTGTTTGATACGACGGTCGGTACAGATGCGTACACGATCAGCAACGCTATAGAGTTTGTTGAAGGCCTCACGCTGCATGTCATTGCCGAGCCAGCAGCTGGTGTCGCGCTCCTCGTCAACCCATGAAACATTATAAGGCACATCAATGGCGCCTACTGATGGGTAGTTCTTAATGACCTCTGAAGGTGTGGAGAACGAGATGCCGCGGTCCTTTGCCACCTTAGGCAGTGCCTTAAGGAACTCGAGGATGTTGGAACTCAGTGGCTGGAATATACCGAGAGCGGAGAGCTCCATGAAGATGTTAATCACTTCCTCTTCCTGTGGCAGTGAGGCAATCCAGTCCATGTATTTGTCAGCAAACAGTGGGTACTCGCTCCATTCGGTATTGCTGAATCGCAGGCTGATATCGTCGCTGAGTTTGTAGTCGCGGAGCAGCACTTTCAAACGTGGGTCGATTGGATTCTCATAGACAAAGTGTGGACTCTTCCATCCGAGCACTTGCTTGGCACCTTCGGTGAGCACACCTTCAAATCCCATGTCAGCTACCAATGCACCGATATCGTCACTGTAGATAAGCGAACTGTTGCGGAACACCTTTGGTGTTTGTCCGTACATCTCCTTAATTTTGTTCTTCAAGCGGTTGCACTCATCACGAAAACTCTCCTCGTTGCCCAAAGCAGCAAGACCATGTGAATAGGGCTCGCAGAGGAACTCCAGGCTTCCAGTGTCGTTGAGTTGTCCAAGAAGGTCGAGAACCTGTGGCGCATGGATTTCAAGTTGTTCCAATCCCACTCCAGAGAGCGATACAGCCACTTTGAAGTAGCCAGGATTCTCTTTTGCCATTTGAATCAAGGCGTTGAGGGCTGGCACATAAGAGCGCTCAGCTATATCGGTTATACTGCGTTCGTTCTCATAGTCGTCGTAGTAGTAGTGATCGCGGCCAATGTCAAAGAAACGATAGCGCCTCAGATGGATAATCTGATGTATCTCAAAATAAAGGCATATAGTTTTCATAACAATACGTGTGTTTTATGATTATGTTTTTTGTTAATGGTTATAGTTGGAAATGGTCTGGTCATAGAGTCCACGAATGCGCACACCCACTTTCTCCCATGTGATGCCGTTGACCTCCTTGATACCTTCTTCCTGTAAGTACTTGAAGAGCGAAGGATAGGTGCAGATGGCATAGATGGCGTCTGCCATGGCATGGACATCCCAGTAGTCTGTCTTGATGCACTTGTCGAGAATCTCGGCACATCCCGATTGTTTGGATATAATGGAGGGTGTACCGCACTGCATGGCCTCAAGTGGCGAGATACCGAATGGCTCCGACACAGAGGGCATGATATAGACATCACTGTCCTTCAAGCACTCATACACTTGTTTGCCTCTCATGAATCCTGGGAAGTGGAACCTGTCGGCTATACCTCTTTGCGCTGCCAAATATATCATGGCGTCCATCATGTCACCGCTTCCAGCCATACAGAAACGAATGTTTCTTGTTCTGTTAAGTACGAGCGATGCTGCCTCAACGAAATACTCGGGACCTTTCTGCATAGTGATACGTCCGAGGAATGTCACCACCTTCTCCTTGGAATGGTCAGGACGAGGTATGTCCTGGTACTCCTGTGGCAGTGGATAAACGGCATTGTGCATGGTGAAGACCTTGCGTGGATCCTGATGATACTCATTGATGACGGTACGTCTGGTGAGTTCGCTCACACACATGATGCAGTCAGCATAGTCCATACCATTTTTCTCTATGGAATATACAGTGGGGTTGACGTGTCCACGGCTGCGGTCGAAGTCTGTGGCGTGCACGTGGATGCACAGTGGACGACCCGACACCATCTTGGCATGAATGCCAGCTGGATATGTGAGCCAGTCGTGGGCATGGATGATGTCAAACTGTTGGCGTCTTGCCACAACGCCTGCCACGATGGAGTAGTTGTTGATTTCCTCGTGGAGGTTGTCGGGATAACGGCCAGAGAACTCCATACATCCTATGTCGTTGGTGTTCATATAACTGAAGTCAGCGTAGATGTGGTCTCTGAAACCATAGTAGTCTTCAGGTGTCATATAACCTGGCACGCGCGACTTCACATAATCATAATTGACATCACGCCATACGATAGGCACATTGTTCATGCCTATAATCTTCATGAAGCTTTGGTCCTCATCGCCCCAAGGCTTAGGGAGACAGAACGTGATATCCATATCTTGCTGCAAACTAAGTCCTTTGGTCAAGCCATAACTTGCAGTTCCGAGTCCACCGAGGATATGAGGTGGAAACTCCCATCCGAACATTAATACTTTCATTTTGTCTCCTCCTATTAGTAATTATAGAATTTACTTAGCAACTTCATCACTCTCAGCACTGCGGCCACATTCATGGCGAATGAACCAGCTCCACGTCCGTGGAATGGTGGGTTACCGTCGAATAGTTCGGGCAGTGTGCCAATGCAGTGGTAGTTGAGTTCTTCTTCCAATCCTACGAGCTGGCGTTCCACAAACGATAGGCTGGAGAGTTTCCAAACCTTGAGTCGTGTCTCGAGATAGAATCCGAGCAACCATGGCCAAACTGTTCCCTGGTGGTAAGCAGCGTCACGCTGTGTCTGGTTGCCTTCATAGATGGGGTTGTATCCACCACTCTTCGGGCTGAGAGAACGAATACCCTTCTTGGTGAGCAGCTCCTTAGTGCAGATATCGACGATAACCTTGCACTGCTGGATGCTGAGGGGCGTGTTCTCCATAGCAGTGGCAATAAGCATGTTTGGACGCACACTCCATGAGGTGTAGTCGCCGTCAATGTAATCGAGGAGATAACCATGCTGATTGAGGTGAATGTCGATAAACGACTTGCCTGCCTTGTCTGCAACTGACTTAAGGAGCATGGCCTTGCCATTGTTACCCCAAGCCTCATTAATCTGTACACTGCAAATCAGTGCGTTGTACCAAAGTGCATTAATCTCCACCACATAGCCAGATCGTGGAACAACGGGCTTACCGTTGACGATGGAGTTCATCCATGTGGCGGGTTTGTCTCTACCATCGATCTTCAGAAGTCCGGTTTCTTCTTCGAAAGTGATTCTCGGATGCTTGCCAGAAATGATGAAGTCGACAATACGATCCACAACATTACCATATTTCTCAAGAGCCTCTTCCTTTGAACCGAAGCGTTTGTATTGCTGCAGACACCAAACAGCCCAAAGCAAGACATCAGGGTCGTCAATCTCGGTCAGTTTACCAGTAACCTCCTCGCCTGCCATAAATTGATTGAGTGCCTTGACTGCGGTATTCATCACACGCTCAAAACGACTGTTCTCATCGATGGCTAAAGTCAATCCAGGAAGGGCGACAAAAGTGTCGCGTGCACGGCACTTGAACCATGGATATCCTGCAACGATATAGTCGTCCTCATCGTTGTCAAGGTCACCATTGTAGAATTGGTGTGCAGCGTTGATCAGACACTCGCGGAAGCCGCTTCTCGGTGTATGAACTTCCACTTCGTGGTCAAAAGTGTCGATGAGACCTGAGGTCTCGTATTCCTTAAGTCCAGCGGAGAACACCACACTCTCATCCTTCTTGATGTTGAACTCGAAGTAGCCAGGCACATAGAGATCTTCGTTAAAGTCGTAACCCAATTCTTGTTCGCGCTGGTATTCGATGTTGTGGTACCAGTTGGGCTCGAAATGGAAATCGGCCTGCTTGTTGAGCTGCATGTAGAGGTCAGGATAACCATCGTACATGCATGTCTTGATGCCATTGTCCACTATTTGGTAGTCACGGTTGGCCACAGCGTTCTCGTGTGTGTACTGACGTACACTTCTGAAAGCGAGGAACGGGCGCAGCCTGATTGTGGTTTCCGAAACAGCCTTGAGCAGTGTGTAACGAATAAGTATTCTGTTTTCAAAATGCTGGAACACCTTTTCTTTCTTGAGGATAACACCACCTACTCGGAAAATTGTTGTAGGAATCTTGTCCCATTCAAAGTCGAGGACGTACTTATGTCCATTGGGGCTATAGACACCTCCAGCATACTTATGAATACCTAAGTTAAACTGAGCTCCATGCTGTATGACTGTTTCGTCAAGCGATGAAAGCAGGACGTGGTTCTCATCGTCGATTTCAGGAACAGGCACTACAAGCAATCCGTGGTACTTACGCGTATTGCAGTCGAGTATCGACGAGCATGAATACGCACCTGAACGATTTGTACGGAGGATTTCCTTGGGGAGTGCCTCTTGCAAATTCGTCATCAGGCTTTTGTCAAAACGTAAATAACTCATAGTTGTATTTTAAGGTTTTTAAATATGTTAACCGTTAAAAACATACCACAAATACCACACAGAATCGTGGTTGTGATAAGATTTTCATTCAAAAATAGTGCTTTTTCTCCATACTGACAAATAAATATCGTAATTTTTTCAAAAAATAATATCTGTAGGCGCAAACAGAGCCTTTAAGAGTGAAGAAAAGCATTCGAATGCCATGTAAAATGACATCATGAGATTCTTTTGATACGGGACCTTTTTGCATAGGTGAAACCTTGTCGGATACCACAAAAAGGGAAGCGTTCTTAGAGCTACTGGGAGATGTGCCAAATCAGCGACAACATTTAAGAACAAGTCAACGAACACAGACATCATTTATGAAAATAAAAAAGAGGTCGAATTAAACCTTTCTTATTTTAAATAGTCATAATATTGTTTAAGAAGCCACAGTAATAAACGAAAACGTCATGTTTCCGTTAATAAAACTGTTAAACTGGTCACAAACTTTCCTACAGGTTATAAGAACAAATTTAGGATTAATACATATAATACTCGACTTATGAAAGCATTTATACAACGTCAGATGATTCTATGCATTGTCATGCTCAACTTTATCGGCATTGGCGATATTCATGCACAGTCAAAGGGCAGAGCCTCAGTTGCCGGAAGGATTCTCGATGGAGAGACTGGCGAGGCCATGATAGGAACAAATGTAGTAGTTACCGATGCTGAGGGCAAGAACCTCGGTGGTGCCGTAACACTACGTGACGGCAGTTTCAATATCACTGCAATGCCAATGGGAAAAATGACGGTCAAGGCTTCATTTGTTGGATACCAGGCGTACACTAAGGAAATCAACATAGAGAAACGCAACCAACGTGTAAATATAGGTACAATTGTACTTGCACCAGATGTTGTGCTACTCGAAGGGGCAACAGTAACTGGAGAACTGCCACAAGTTACAGTCAAGGATGATACCGTTATTTACAATGCCGGGGCATTCAGGGTTCCCGAAGGTTCTGTGCTTGAAGAACTGATTAAGAAACTCCCTGGAGCAGAGGTAGGTGATGATGGTTCCATCAAAATCAATGGCAAGACGGTAAGACGCTTTTTGGTCGAAGGAAAGGAGTTTTTCGGCAACGACATGAACATGGCGATGAAGAATCTGCCAACGGAGATTGTGGAAAAGGTGAAGACCTACGAACGCAAGAGCGACCTCACCCGCATCACAGGCATTGACGATGGCGAGGAAGAGACCGTCCTCGACCTGACCATCAAGAAAGGCATGAAGCAAGGATGGTTCGGCAATGTTGATCTTGCCTACGGTAGCAAGGACCGATACGCAGAGCGATTCATGGTCAACCGATTCGCTGACAAGACCCAGGTGTCATTAGTTGGTTCTTATAATAATGTGAACGACACTGGTTTTCCTGGTATGGGAGGTCGTGGCCGTGGAGGCGGCGGTGGAGGCGGCGGTGAAACCAAGAGCGGTATGGGCGGTCTGAACCTTGCGTTGGAGCGCGGCAATGTGGAATTCGGCGGCAACGTGCGCTATCGCAACACCGACAGTCACACATCAACAAAGAGTTCAGTGCAGAACTTTGTGAGTACAAGAGCATCCTTCTCAAATAGTATGAATGCGGGTAAGAACATCAACAACAACATTAACGGCGATTTCCGCTTAGAGTGGAAAATCGACTCAATGACTACGCTCCAATTCCGTCCTAATTTCAGTTTCAGCAAAAGCGAGAGCGAGAGCGAGGGTTTGTCTGCCACTTTCAACGATAATCCCTATTCCGATGAAATAGATGACCCATTGAGCCAGATGGACAATATCCTGCACGACATCAAAATCAATTACAACAAAAACGCATCCGACTCGGAGAGCCACACCGACAATGTGTCAGGAAATCTCTTGTTCAACAGACGTTTGGGTAAGAGTGGGCGCAATCTGTCCATCCGCATGAACGGTAATTACTCAAAGACCAAGAACGATGGTTTCAATGTGTCG
>Ga0310697_10002215_pt1 | contig 21014 bp, 12 predicted proteins | sample 172DNAGHGlowgp2_FD_203883 | JGI IMG/M metagenome (GOLD analysis project Ga0310697, IMG submission 203883) | Sheep rumen microbial communities from Palmerston North, Manawatu-Wanganui, New Zealand - 1728 DNA GHGlow gp2 (v2) (version 2) | ecosystem: Host-associated > Mammals > Digestive system >... | reverse complement strand
AATCCTCTCTCGAGTTCGAGGCGCTGCGCCTCGGTCAACTCCAATACTTTTGCTTTTCCCATAACTAATAATAGAACGGGAAATACGTATGTTTGTTTTGTATAAACTAATTTTGTTCACTTACTTAACCAATAGACAATATATGAACGTTTAAAGATGTTTTTAAGTATTAAGGGAGAATATTTGAACGCATTGCTGCCAGCGGGACAACTAGTAAAAGACTAATAACGGATGTCAAATTGTCGTCATTATGCGTCATTCTGACAGAAACAAGCCGTTGGCACATAACTTGCACTTCCTAAAGCGAAAGCCGAAGCAAACGCTCAGGCTAAGAGAAAAAGTAACAAACGTTTAACCATTTAAACAATAGAATTAGGAGGTAATGATTATGCTACCAGTAATGAATAGTTGGTTTCCCACAGTGTTTGACGAGTTTATGAACAGCGACTTCATGCCGCGTACGAAGAGCACCACAACCGCTCCGGCCGTCAATGTGAAGGAGGACGAGAAAGCATACACCATGGAGGTGGCCGCTCCCGGCATCAAGAAGGAATACTGCCGCGTGAGCCTTAACGAAGAGGGCAACCTCTGCATCGCCATCGAGAACAAGATGGAGCACAAGGAGGAGGACAAGAAGCAGCACTACCTGCGCCGCGAGTTCTCGTACACCAACTACCAGCAGAACTACTCGCTGCCCGAGGATGTGGTGAAGGACAAGATTTCGGCCAGCGTTGCTGACGGCATCCTGACCGTCACACTGCCCAAGCAGGAGAAAGAGGCCAAGGTGTCAAAAAGCATTGAAATCTCGTAAAGGTTACAGCAAAAAAACTGTAAGCAGGATTAAGCGCCGGCAGTACCCCGCCAAGGTGGCGCAGTACATCAACAACCTTCTGCTCGTAGGCATCAACTACGACCGCGACACCAAGCAGCACTCCTGCCACATCGAAACGTACACAGAAGGTAAGTAGACCTACAGAGACTTCCGCCGAGATTCCACGCAAGGATTCCCGGCGGTTTTTCATTACAGCAAAAGTCGCTTGAGCTCAGCAGACAAGAAGTGAGTTCCCATCCGCTTTTTATCTGGGTCGACAGTTTGTTAAAAAACGACAATAGCACATTGCACAGACTTGTATAACACAAATTTGTGTAACACAAGTTTGTGTTATTAAGAAAAAAGACTATCTTTGCGGCGTTAAAAGGAAAAGTCGCAATGAAAGAAGCATTTGACAAACGTAGTTTTGTCTTCGGTGTAGCCGTGGATGACTACAATTTTACAGACCGCGAAACAGAGACCCTGCAACTGCGACGGTTTTTTAACATTCTGCAACCAAACCAGAAAAATAATCGGCAATTTCTTTGGAAGTTGCCGATATTTTTCTTACTTTTGCGGCATCTAAGTAACAGAATGATATTTAGCGAACAAAGAACCTTAAAACAAATAACCTACACTATGGAAGTAACAAAAATCATGCAAGACCTGGAGCGCAAACACCCAGGCGAGTTAGAGTATCTGCAGGCTGTACGCGAAGTGCTGGAAAGCATCAAGGACGTCTACAACCAACACCCGGAGTTTGAGAAAGCCAAGATCGTGGAGCGCATCGTGGAGCCGGAGCGTATCATCACGTTCCGCGTGCCCTGGGTCGACGACAAGGGCGAGGTACAGGTGAACCTGGGCTACCGTGTGCAGTTCAACAGCGCCATCGGCCCGTATAAGGGCGGACTGCGCTTCCATGCCTCTGTCAACCTCTCCATCCTGAAGTTCCTCGGTTTTGAGCAGACCTTCAAGAACGCACTGACCACGCTGCCCATGGGTGGCGGCAAGGGTGGCAGCGACTTCAGCATACGCGGCAAGAGCGACGGCGAGGTGATGCGCTTCTGTCAGGCATTCATGACCGAGCTGTACCGCCACATCGGTCCCGACGAGGACGTGCCGGCCGGCGACATCGGCGTGGGAGCCCGCGAGATTGGCTACCTCTACGGCCAGTACAAGAAGCTGACGCACCAGTTCCAGGGCGTGCTCACCGGCAAGGGCCGCGAGTGGGGCGGCTCCATCCTGCGTCCGGAGGCCACGGGCTACGGTGCCCTCTACTTCGTACACCAGATGATGGCAGAGCACGGACTGGACATCAAGGGCAAGACCATCGCCCTGTCAGGCTTCGGCAACGTGGCCTGGGGTGCCGCCAAGAAGGCCACCGAACTGGGAGCGAAAGTGGTGACTATCAGCGGACCCGACGGCTACATCTACGACCCGGCCGGACTGGATGCCGAGAAGATTGACTATCTGCTGGAGCTGCGCGCCTCGGGCAACGACATCTGCCAGCCCTACGCCGAGGAGTTTGAGGGGGCACAGTTCTTTGCCGGCAAGAAACCGTGGGAGCAGAAGGCCGACATCTACCTGCCCTGCGCCACACAGAACGAGCTGAACGGCGACGATGCCGACCAGATACTGGCACACAAGCCGCTGTGCGTGGCTGAGGTGAGCAACATGGGCTGCACGGCCGAGGCTGCCGAGAAGTTCATTGCCGCCAAGATGCTCTTTGCGCCGGGCAAGGCCGTCAATGCCGGCGGTGTGGCCACCTCCGGTCTGGAGATGTCGCAGAACTCCATGCGCCTGTCGTGGACGGCCGACGAGGTTGACCAGCGCCTGCACCAGATTATGGCGGGCATCCATCAGCAGTGCGTAGAGTATGGCCGCGAGTCCGACGGATATATCAACTACGTGAAGGGTGCCAACGTGGCCGGCTTCATGAAGGTGGCCAAGGCCATGATGGCGCAGGGCATCGTATAGCCCATATCGGCCTGAACACATCTGATAACACCTTGCGGGGAGAACAGTCGTCATGACTGTCCTCCCCGCATGTTTTCTTATCACAACAGACAGGCCACGATGGTGACGGCCACCTGCTTCCATCGTGCCAAGGACTCCGTGTCCCACACCTTGAGCAGTATCAGTCCCCAGAGCAGCGGCCAGGCGATGCTCGTGGCATTGAAGAGCAGATTGTCCAGCGGATTGAAGCCCGACATATTGAAATAGCAGAAGGCAAAGTGGCTCACCACGGCCAGCATGAGCAGACGGTGCAGGTAGCGGCGGAAGTCGTGCGTATGGTGATAGCCCTCGGCCACGAAGAATATCATCATCGGAGCCGTCAGACGCCCGATACAGTGCAGACCTATCTGCAGCGGTGTCTCCGCCTGCTCGTAGGTCTCAATGCCCACCCATGCCAGATGGTCAATCGTCATGGCGACGATGGCAATCACTTTCAGTGCGTTGCCGCTCAGTCCTTTTGCTGTCATTTTCTGCAACGGTAATAACAGATACAAGTTATTTTACGCTTGCAAAATTACGATTTTTTTTGCACAACAGGCACGATTCCTCACCTTTTTTACCAAATCATTTGTCAGTTTGAAATAAATTCGTATCTTTGCAACAAATTATGTAAGGCATGAAATATCCTATAGGCATCCAGGACTTTGGCGAGATACGCCGCGGCGGATATGTTTATGTAGACAAGACACCGCACATGTGGAAGATGATTTCCGAGGGGAAATACTATTTCCTCTCGCGCCCTCGGCGTTTCGGCAAATCGCTTATGGTAAGTACCTTAGAGGCATTCTTTTCGGGCTGTCGTGATTTGTTCAAAGGTCTTTTTGCCGACACGGTGGAGTGGGACTGGCAACAATATCCCATTCTGCATTTAGACTTGAATGTCGGGAGATACACAAGCCCTGAAGCACTGGAAAACATGCTGGAAACACACCTGTCTCTCTGGGAAAAAAGTTACGGCAGGGAAGATTATGAGAAGACACCAGAGGCGCGTTTTATGGGCATCGTCCGTCGCGCTTTCGAACAGACAGGACGCCAGGTGGTGATTCTGGTCGACGAATACGACAAACCATTACTACAGGCTATCGGTAACGAGGAGCTGCAAGCGGAATATCGCAGTACGCTAAAACCTTTCTACGGCGTATTGAAGACTTACGACCGCTACATTAAGTTCGCTTTCCTGACGGGCGTTACAAAATTCGGAAAAGTCAGCGTATTCAGCGACCTGAACAACCTTGAAGACCTCACGATGCTTTCTCAATACAATGCTGTCTGTGGTGTTTCTGAAGAAGAACTTCACCAGTATTTCGACGAAAGCGTTGCTGAGTTGGCCACAAGAAACCGTCTCACAAAAGACGCATGCTACGAGCGTCTGCGTCACGATTTCGACGGCTATCATTTCAATGTAGATACTGTTGGAATGTACAATCCGTTTAGTTTGCTAAACACACTAAAGAACCAGTCATTCCGCAACTACTGGTTTGAGACAGGCACACCTACCTTCTTAATCTATCAACTGCAGAAGACCAGCTATCCCTTGGAGATGATGACGCGTGAAGAGCTCTTTGAGGACACGCTCAACTCTATTGACGTGATGGACGAGAACCCACTGCCACTGCTCTATCAGAGCGGCTATCTTACCATCAAAGGCTATGACGAAACGTTCAAGACCTACCGCCTGGGATTTCCCAACCGAGAGGTGGAAGAGGGCTTCGTGAAATTCCTCGTTCCGTTCTACAGTCCCAACAAAGCCGAAAAGCCACAGACGTATATTGCCAACTTCGTCAGAGATGTCCAGTCGGGTAATGCCGAAGGGTTCATGCAGCGTGTAGAACGTTTCTTCGATGGCGGCGACTACCAAGTGGCGGGCAAGGCCGAACTGTATTTTCAAAACACCCTTTGGGCGCTGTTTAAACTGTTGGGGCTTTATGTCGACGTAGAGCGCCATACCACCGACGGAAGAATGGACATTCTGGTGCAAACAAAGAACTACGTGTACATTCTTGAACCAAAGATAGACCAGAGTGCCGACATTGCCCTGCAACAGATAGAGGACAAGCAGTATGCCAAGCCCTTTGAAGGCGATGGTCGCACGATATATAAAATAGGTATCAATTTCTCTTCCGAGACTCGCCGCTTGGCGGAATGGAAGTTACGATAAACTTGCAGACAGATGATGCGGACTATAGTATTTGTTCTCCTTACCCTATGCTTTAGCCCCGCAGTAGCACAGGATGTGCAACACGGCAAAGCATCATATTACGCTAAGAAGTGGACAGGCCGCACAACGGCAAACGGCGAGCGGCTGCACCACGACTCCATGACTTGTGCCCACAGGAATTACCCTTTTGGCACGCTGCTGCTTGTGACAAACACCATCAACGGCAGGCAGGTGGTGGTACGCGTCACCGACAGAGGCCCCTTTGCCAGAGGGCGCGTGGTAGACCTGTCATGGGGAGCCGCCAAGGCCATCGGCATGCTGGCTTCGGGCGTAGTGCCGGTGACGATAGAACGGATAGGCACCTCCGTCATCCCCTATAAGCCGGAGGATGACATGGAGGTGCCCGAGATAGAGTTCGACCTGGCCGACATTGAGCCGGCGGGACTTCTGCCCGTCTGGCAGCAGGATGAGCCACGTATAGACCACAAGGCGGTACGGCGCGACATGCATGAAACCGCCAAGGAGTCGGCTAACGCTTCGAAGTAACGATGCGCAGGTCACGGGTCTGCGACGCCACCTCGCGTCCGGCCTGGAAGACAGCCACGCGGATGAGGGCTTCGCCATTGCGAAGGCCGTTGTCGGCTTTCACCTGAGCCGTATAGCGGATGGTTTCCTTGGGCTTGATGCACTCCACAAGGATGTTCTCTGAGATATGGATGTGCTTGTTGCCCGACACCTCGCGGACAGAAGGCTGCACACTATAGAGAGGCTCCGAAGACGTGTTGGTGATTTCAAACACCACATGAGCGGCCTCGCCACGCGTCAGATGGCCGTCACGGCTGGCATCAATCATCGCAACATGGCTGATTTTCAGAGAAGCAGGCCCTATGGTGTTGTAGCCACTCCGCACGGGAGCATCCATCATGATGCGGTCATCGCCCCGTCCGCTCGCATCGTAAACGGGCTGCCGGCTTTTACTGGCATTGTCAGCAGCAGCCCCCACGGCCGCACCCACCACGGCGCCGCCAGCCAGACCTACGAGGGTGCCGACATCATGACCGCGCCAGCCGCCGGAGATGCCGCCGATGGCGGAGCCTATGATGGAGCCGAACTGGGCACCCGTGTAGGCACCTGCTGCCTGATAACTGCCGCAACTACTCAGCATCAGGAGTGCTGCAAGCGAACATATTAACATTTTCTTCATCATTTCTGTTGTTTTTGGGTTTCACGGTACAAAAGTAGCAAAAATCCCGGAGACGGCCAAACGGAAATACCCTAAATCAGCGTAGGAGAATCCCTATTGGATGTCAGCCACTGAGGTCTTATAACTACTCCTTACCCTTCGGAAAACAGAAGCTGCGACGTCCCTTGGCACGGAAGCCCCAACGGTCGGTAGCCTCAACCTCTACCGTATGCGCCCCCCTGCGATAAGGGTCTGGCAGCACGAACGTCCACATCTGGTTCGACTTTTGCTGACGCAAAGGGTTCATGCGGTTAAATTTCGTTGGATAGGCCCGCTGCAGGTTCATCTCACGCGCACGGCTGACATTGGGATCCACCAACAGTTCTTTCTTACAGACCAGCCACTCTCCACCATCCAGGCGGCAGCGGACCACAGTACTGTCACATCCGCCATAGACAGTCATCATCAGCATCCCAGCCGGCACGTCCTTCATGTCGCGCAGGTGCATGTCAAGGGTATCGATGCCCGTCACATGGAGGGTCATCTGCCGCCGCTCGTCTTCACCTGTCACCTTGCAGCGCAGGCTGTAGCGGTTGTCATCGAAGTCAAGCACAAAGTAATTGGGAGGCGTGCCACACTGCTGCAGGGCGGCAGGCACCCCATAGGTGTCACGCTCGCCCACCCACCAGAAACCGCAGGAGGCACCGGCACTTAGTTCATGGATACGCACACCCTCGCCCTGCAGGAAGAAACGTCCCACACGGTGCATGTGGCCTGTCACCGCCAGCACATCGCCCCTACCCTTCAGCAAGCGCAACAGCTCGGCGCTGTTCCTGGTATGAGCCAAAGGTATGTGCATGCTCAACACCACAAGCACGTCCTTGGGCACATACTTCAAATCCTGACGCAGGAAATTCAGCTGGCGCTCCGACAGCTGGCCGGTATAGCCGCGCGTCCCCACGCCATAGACGTTATTCAGCACGACGACATGCACACGCCCCTCGTTGAAGGCATACATATCGGCACCGAACGCCCCACCGTAGGATTTCACCTGGCGGGCACGGATGGAGTCTGCGTCACGGTCATGGTTGCCCAACACCGTCCAGGTCTGCTGGGGCAGTTTCTCCATCAGCGTGCGCAGATCCTCGTAAAGCGTCAAATTGTTGTTTACCAAGTCGCCAAGAAAGAGATTGACGGCAAACGGCGTCTTTGCGGCGGCAGACTGAGAGTCTTCAGGCGTCAGGAGCTCTGGCCAGAGCGTGCGTGTGGCATACTCCAGCTCCTGATAGTTACTCACCTGGACATCGCCGATGGCATTCAGCCGGAAACGGCGGTGTACGGGTTTCTTCGTCAGGGCGAAATTGGCATATTCATCACGCCAAGCCCGCCCCGGCTCCATATAGTAGAAGCCCGCATTGACAACACGGCTTGCCGTCAGCGTATAGTCTGCCGGAAGTATCGGCATCAGGGAATAACCCTCTTTGTAAGGTATCTGATACCGCCCCTTCTTATCAGTCACAACGATGGTGTCCCCATTGCTGACAGGCACTCCCCTGACGCCACGCTCGCCCTTATCCTGACGGCCATTGCCATTGCGGTCGTCGAAGACGGTACCGGTAACGACAGCTGGCGGCAGTGGCGGCTCAGGCTCAGGCAGCAGCACCGCCTTCACTTCATGCCCGTTGTGCAGCACATGGCGGGCATAGTCGGCAATATCTTTCATGGTCATGCCCTTCACCACATCGTCATACCGGCCGAACCATGTCCAGTCTTCCTGGTTGTTATATACGGAGTTGCGCATCCACGACGTCCAATAAGCCGTCTGCTGCAGCTGCAGGGCGTGCTCCTTGATGAGATTCTGCTTGACGTCCTCCAGATAACCGTCAAAGCGTTCCGGGGTATCATAGAGCGTCTGCAACTCCTGGCGGGTGGCACTGATGAGCGTGTCAACATCATCGGGCTGGCAGACAAATGCTATCGTGCTGCGGCTAAGATAGCTGGGGTAGCGCCCACTGGCCACTGAGGCACTGACGCTGTAGACCTTGCCCATCTCCTCGCGCAGCCGTTTCAGCAATACCGAGCGGAGCACAGACTTCAAGGCGGTGGCATAGACTTCCTGTACTTGCAGGTCGCCCACGGGCTTATCCTGCTGCCACACCAGCGAGACCGTTGCTTTCTTTTGGTCGCTGGCAGCCCTCACAAACGCTATGTCCTGATGGGGAATCTGCCTGGTGCCCACTACCCATGCGGTATCAGCCTGCCCCCGGGGCAACTCGCCGATATAGGTACTGATGTAGGAGCGTATCTCGTCTAATGCGCAATCGCCTATGACAACAAAAGTATAGCCTGTTGCCGGTCCGAAGAAGCGATGGTGCAGCGGCAGCATGTCGTCCGTCCGCACCCACTTGTCGATGAGCGTGTCCGTCAGCACGGCGTTGGTATAGTTACGTCCGCTCATCAGCCAGTTCAGTTCACGGCTAAACCTGTCCTGAGGCGTCTCCTGCTTCAGACGGTAGCCCTCCTTCAGCTTGTCAAGTGTCATACGGACAATGCTCGTGTCGAGTCGGGGCTGTGTCCAGCGCAGCCACAACAACTGGAACATGGTCTCAACGTCAGGCGTATGAGCAGAGGCGGCCACACCCGTGCGCAGCTTGTCGACCAACAGCCTGACGGAAGCGGTGCTGCCGGCCAGAAAGAGGTTCATACCCTCGCGGCTGAAATCCCCGGCACCGCTCAGGCTGATGACACTTGGAGCTACCAGCGAGGTGTAGTAGCGCGTACTGTCAAGGCCGTACTGTCCGCCCTTGCGGAAGGCTGAAAGCGTCACGCGGTCTTGCTCGGTATCGGCATGGCGGAAGATAACCCTTGCACCATTGTCAAGACGGATGTCCGTGGCGTCAATCTCAGGAATAGCCGTCTCGCTGACGATATGATTGGCAGGACGCAGCGAGACCAAGGTCTCAGGCACGTCAATATGACGCCAATAGCGGGCGACGGGCTGCCGGCGGCTGTCGTTGATGAGCAGCAGCAGGTCGTTCTCATCGCTGAACTCCTGAGCGATTTCCTCTCCTCCCCGCAACAGATAATGCTGAGGACGCGTCTCAAAGGTATGGCGAACAAAGTCTGACATGGCCAGCGAGTCAATTGCCGGCAGCATCTGCTCTAACAACTGCAACTCGTCCTTGCGCGAGATGAGACGGTTGCCGTCATAGAAGTCGGCATAAATCTCGTCCATCAGACTGGCCGACCGCACGCTGTTCGCGCTTTCCACCTTGTTGCGCATCGAATGGAGCAGCGTCTTCTTGGCGTGGTCAATCTCAGACTGCGTAAAGCCATAGCGGTAGATTTGCTGTTGGGCGGCAACGAAATCAGCGATTCCCTGGCGCAGCTTGCCCTTCGTCAGTTCTACTGAGGCGTCAGTGACACCTGTGGCACCAAGGAAGCGGCTATACTGCACGGAACCCTTGGCGTAAGAAGGGTCATCGAACGACAGGGCATTGAACCGCTGCTTCATCAGCCGGTTCACCATACTGCGCAAGAGATACTGCTTATAGTCAGCAGCCGTCTGCACAGCATGGGGCTGCGGCAGCAGCATCAGCATGTCGAGTTCCGTCTTCTTGACGTTCGGGGTGGCGGCTATATGCGCCTCTGTCTGGCTGTACTCGGGAATGGCAGGATGAGCAGGCACTCCCGATTTGCCGACACCCCCGGACAGTCCGGCGAACTTGTCACGAATCATCCGCTCCACCTGGCCGGCATCGACATCGCCTACCACAGCCACCGCCATCAGCTCCGGGCGATACCACTGCTGGTAGTAATCGCGAATGGTCTGCGGCGAGGCATGACGGATGACGGCGGTGTCGCCAATGGTGATGCGCCTGGAATAGGGCGAGCCGTTGAGTATCTCCATGACCAGCTTCATGGAGTTGTCGGTCTGGGTGCCGCCACGCGACAGCCATTCCGAGAGGATGACGCCACGCTCCTTCTCCACCTCGTCGGGGGCGATGAGCAGTCCGCCGGCCCAGTCGCTCAGTATGGTCAGCGTCGTGTCAACCAGCAGCGGGTCGGCAGACGGCAGCTGTAACTTGTAGACAGTCTCGTTAAACGAGGTATGGGCGTTGAGGTCTTTCCCAAACTTAGCACCTTTCGACTCCAGGAACCTGACGATGCCGTCGCCGGGGAAATGCTTCGTACCGTTGAAGGCCAGGTGCTCCAGGAAGTGTGCCAGTCCCTGCTGGTCGTCGCGCTCGTTGACCGAGCCTGCATTGACGAAGAGGCGATAGACGGCTTCACCTTTCGGCATCCGGTTAGGATAGATATAATAGGTAAGTCCATTCTCCAACTGTCCCATCCGCAGCTTCGTATCACGCGGAAGCTGCTGTGCGGGTGCCAGCAGCGGCACCAGCAACAGCAGGAATATAAGTAATCTGTTTTTCTTCATCATGGTGCTGTTTGGCTGCAAAATTATTAAAAATAGCAGAATTATCTGCAAGTTCGCTACTGAAAATGAAAAAAAACCGTAACTTTGCATCGAAATTGTATGCAAGCAAGAAAAGATGATAGGAATGAAAAGATGTATATGGACAATGGTAGCACTGCTTTGTGCTACGACGAAGCCTTTTGCAGCACAGGCTTTTGACAAGAACACAGGTGATTTGCAGAACCTGGTCTGCTTCGTGCGCTTTGCCGACGAGGCGGAGACCGACCAGGAGAGTGGCAAGAAGGCTTTCGAGTATGCCCCCTCGTTCTACGAGACGCTGTTTAATGGCGAGGCCGACGGCGACAACTCCGTCTACGCCTATTTCCGCCGCTCCAGTTACGGGCAGCTGTCGTGGCGCAGCTCGTTCTGGCCACTGCTGACCGGCAGTCAGGTGTCATCTCTTCAGGTGTCCCGCCCCCGTACCTACTACGAAGAGAAATCGTCGGTGGCTCCCGACGGCTATGAGGATGAGACAGAGAAGGCCAACCGCGAACTGACGCTGGTCACGGAAATCTGTAACCTGCTGAACAGCCAGCTGACCGACGACATCGTTGTTGACCAGAACGGCGACGACATCGTAGACAACCTGACCATTGTGCTGTCGAACGGTTCTGAAATAGGCAACCGCCATCTGCTTTGGCCCCACCGTTCAGACCTGATGCTGCCTGCCGACAAGTCGCCACGCATCAAGGGAAAGCGCATGACGAGCTACCTGATGGTGTTCGACTATGCCAACGGCTATGGCTCCAACTTCAACGGGCTGCGCCTGAACACCGGCGTGCTCTGCCACGAGATGTCGCACTCCTTAGGCACTTACGACCTCTACCACGCCAGCGGCAAGCTGAACCCCGTAGGCGTGTGGGACCTGATGAGCGACAACCAGCAGCAGGCCCAGCAGATGACCGTCTACACCAAGCAGCGCTACTGCAAGTGGGTGGACGAGATTCCCGAGATCTCGGCTCCCGGCACCTACACCCTCAACCCCGTGGGTGGCCAGAGCAAGGAGCATATAGCCTATAAGATCAAGCCCGTGGGGCATGACGAATATTTCGTCGTGGAATACCGCAAGCAGGAGGGCTACGACGCCACCATCCCCGAGTCGGGACTCATCGTCTACCGCGTGAACCCCACCCTCTCGGGCGGCAATGTGAACTATAACGGCACCACGCGCCTGGATGAGCAGTATGTGTTCCGTCCCGGCGGCACGACGACGGCCGACGGCGACATATTGAAGGCGGCCTTCAGCCAGGAGAGCGGCCGAACGGCCTTCGGCGGACTGGCCGCAGAAAAACCCTTCTACAGTGACGGCACGGAGGCCCACTTCGCCATCGACGGCGTGACGGCCTGCGGCGAGACCATCAGCTTCAACCTGCTGAAGATGAAGACACAATTGATTCTCTCTGAGGAGACGCTGACGCTGAAGGGCGCTAAACAAAGTGCTGCTACGCTGAAGGTTTCCAGCGATGGTGAATGGGTTGTATATAGTAATCCGGATGCTCCTTGGTTAGGTTTTCTGCCTGAGACTCAGGATGGCAATACGACAACAATGACCATTTATGCTGAGAGCGACAACACAAGCGGTGCGCCGCGTCAGGGCACACTGACGTTTATCAGTTCCGTTGACCCAGATCTGTCTAAGACGCTGACCGTCATTCAGGAACCCTTGTCATCGGCTGTTATCCTGTTCGATGACTTCGAGAACACGGCCAACCCCAATGGCTGGGTCATTACCTATGAGGGTGAGAAGGAGCGCGGCTGGCAGTATACGGAAGGTTCAACCACGGGCAAACTGACCAACATGACCAACAGCGGTACTCACGCCATGACGATGAAGGATGTGTATTGGGAGGATGTTCACATGGACGCCAAGCTGACCTCCAAGAGCTTTGCCGGCGGTCGGACGCTGACTTTCTATTCGCACACCAACGGCGGCAATGCTACGCCGAAGGTGAATCCGCCAGTATATATGATAGAGGTGAGCAGCGACGGCGGCTCAACATGGAACACCATCTTCGACGTGCTGAAGGACTATCCGCGCGACGAACAGGGCAACACTGTGAAGGCACTGACCTACACCAAGATTACGCTCGACCTCTCACCCTATACCTCAGACGACATGAAGATTCGCTTCAACTGCTACGACACGTCGAACCAAGGTTTGCAGTACTGGTGGCAGATAGACGATCTGGAGATCAGCAGCGAGGCTCCTGTTGGCATCGATAGAATCCGTGAAGGCTCCGACACCCATAACGAGGCTGTCTATGACCTGCTGGGCCGTCGTGTCACCACGCCCGTCGGCCGGGGTATCTATATTGTCGGCGGCCGGAAGGTGGTACGGTAATGGTTAGAAAATAAACAGACGAAATATAAAGATCACGTTATGAGAATACTGAAGTTCCTGTTGTTCTTTGCGGCCTTGGTGGCAGCAGTTCCTCTATGGGCTGCTGATGTCATCCTGCGGGGAACGGTGGTTGATGCCCAGGGCGATCCGCTCATCGGCGTTACCGTGCAGCAGAAAGGCACGAAGAACATGACCACCACTAATATCGACGGCCAGTACACGCTGACTGTCAAGGAGTTGCTACCCGTGACGCTTGTCTACACCTATATTGGCATGAAGACGGTGACAAGACGGATTGAGACGACGCAGGGACAGCGCATCGTGATGCAGGATGACGCTACGGCCATCAAGGACGTGGTCATCGTGGGTGCCTACGGAACGGTGCAGAAACGCTCCGACCTGGTGGGCTCGGCCTATCAGGTGGGCTCGAAGGAACTGGAGAACCTGCCGAAAGGGCGCCTCGACACGATGCTCGACGGACTGGTGCCCGGCGTGAAAATCGACATCAACAGCGACACGCCCGACAACTCGCGTCCGCGTTTCAACGTTCGCGTTCGCGGCGAGGGCTCGCTCTCGGCCAGCAGCGAGCCGCTGTGGGTGGTCGACGGTGTGCCGATGTTCACCGGCGGCACCACCAACCTGATGCCAGGCCAGAACTATACGGTCAGTCCGCTCTCGTTTCTGAATCCCGACGACATTGAGAGCATCACGGTGCTGAAGGATGCCACCGCCACCTCTATCTATGGTGCCGACGGCGGCAACGGCGTTATCCTGGTGACCACGAAGAAGGGTCGCGAAGGCAAGACCAATGTATCGATAAACGTAGAATACGGCGTTGCCAATATCGACCGGTCAACAGCCCCGAAGGTGCTCAATGCCCAGCAGTTTATGGAACTGGCCAAGGAGAGTTATGCCAACGCAGGACTTGATGAGCGCGCCTTCCCCTATCAGGACAACGAGCTGAACCAGTTCTCGACAACAGATACCGACTGGCTCGATGTCTTCTACGACACGGGCAACACCTTCCAGGGCAGCGTCGCCGTCAACGGCGGTTCTGGCAAGGCTGACTACTTCCTGTCGGGCTCGTACTATCAGAACAAATCGACCATCATCGGCAACAAGCAGCAGCGCTTCTCCATGCGCAGCAACATGGGCTTCCAGGTACACAAGAAGGTGAAGCTGACCAGCATCCTCTCGGCCTCATACAACACCAACGACCTCTTTAACATGGGGCGCGACTTCTACGAGAACCTGCCCATCTACTCACCCTACAATCCTGACGGTACGTTACGGCTGTACAACCAGTTTGTAGATGGTGTAGATGGTGTCGATGCCGACGGCAACGTCACCTACCGCAAGCAGAAGTTCTTCAATGCCGTGGCCGAGCGCGAGCAGAACGAGAATAGCCAGAAAGCCCTCTACGTCAACGCCAATTTCTCGATGAAATGGGACATTTTTGAAGGCCTGAGCTATACCGGACAATTTGGTGTCGACTTCCAGAGCAACCTGGAACAGATGTATTCATCGCAGAAAAACTGGAGCGGAACATCCGTCATCGGCACCGAGGGCTACTCCTCGCGCCAGACGGCTCATGTGAGCAACTGGAACACCATCCACCGTCTGAACTTCAACCGCACCTTCGGACTGCATACCGTAGGGGCCTTGGCAGGATTCGAGGGCGGATCACGCGACTATACCGTGGTGGGCTCTACGGGGTCGGGCTTCATCAACGACTACATCCAGGACGTGTCGTATGCCAATACCCGTAACGGCTCCAACTATAGCAGCACCACGCGCAAGGCATCGTTCCTGGGACAGGCCACCTACTCGTTTGACCGCCGTTACTACCTGACCGTCAACGCCCGGCGCGACGGAAACTCGCAGTTCGGCAGCGACGTGCGCTGGGCCGACTTCGCCTCGGTGGGCGTGTCGTGGAATATTCATAACGAGCGGTTCTTCAAGGTGCCCTGGATATCGGTGCTGAAGCTGAAGGCCAGCTACGGTGCCAACGGCAACTCGCGCATAGGCTCGCAAGAGGCGTTGGGACTCTACTCCTACGGCGAAAGCTACTCTTACAACGGCGAGATTGGCGGCGTACAGAGCGGCACACCCAACCACACGCTGAGCTGGGAGACCACTTACAAGACCAACCTCGGCTTACGCTTAGAGATTCTGAAGCGCTTCGACATCGACTTCGACTGGTACAACCACCATACCGTCAACCTGCTGAGCAATCTCGACGTCAGCCGTACCACCGGCGACACCAAGGTGTACCGCAATGTGGGCGAGCTGCGCAACCGCGGCTTCGACCTGACGCTGACCACGAAGAATATCGTCAGTTCGAAGGATGGCGGCTTCAACTGGACTACTGAGCTGAACCTGGCTCACAACAAGAACATCCTGCTGAAACTTTACAACGGCATTCAGAAGAACTTCGGCACCTTTTCTTATATAGAGGGCTATGATGTCAGCACCATGTTCCTGGTGGGCTGGGCCGGCGTCGACCCTGCCGACGGCGCACCGATGTGGTACGACAAGAACGGCAACGTGACAAAGGTGTATAGTACCGACAACCGTGTGGCTGGCGACAACAGCCACTGCGACGTGACGGGAGGCATGACCAACACGCTGACGTACAAGGGCTTTTCGCTGCGCTTCCTGGTGAACTACCAGATTGGCGGCTATGCCTTCACATCGTTCGGACGCTCCATGTTCTCCGACGGACTCTACTCATCATCGCAGAACCAGGCCGTGGAGCAGCTGGACCGGTGGCAGACACCCGGCGACGTGGCACTCAGCCCGAAGCCCATCTGGGGCGTCAGCACCAGTTCGGTGATGAACTCCACCCGCTATATCTACAACAAGACCATCTTCCGCCTGCAGAACCTGGTGCTCAGCTATCGCTTTGGGCGCGACCTCATCAAGCCCCTGGGCCTGAACCAGTGTACCGTGTCGCTGATAGGCAACAACCTGCTGGCCTACTCACCCTACGCCAGCAGCGACCACAACTCTTACAAGACCTGCATGAGCGGCTATCCGCAGGAACGCTCGTTCTCGCTGGCGGTCAATGTGGGATTCTAAAGCGGCCTTCGGCCTAATGGATAATGAGTAATGAATAAAGAATAAAGGATAAAAAAATATCGATGAAATGGGAAATAATGATTGCAGCAATAAGATGAGGTGTCCATGTAGGCGTGGCGCTTTATTATCTATTATTTCTTCTTTTTTATTTAGCGTAGCGCTGGTCGCCTGCAGCGACTTCTTGGAGGTCGATGTCAAGGGTAAGGCTACCATTCCGACGTTCCTCGGCGACCCGCAGGGACTGAACGCCGGTCTGGTGGGCACCTATAATAAGCTATACCTGTACGTCGACAATGAGTTTACCAAGTATGGCGACGTGGCCGGCAACATGGTGTCGCTGCCCTCGGCCTCGTCGAGCGGCGACATGGTGGCACAGTATAACTTCACCAGCGACGAGAGTCAGATAACGGGTGCCGTGGGCTACATCTGGCGCAAAATCTACGTGGCTCAGGCCAACGCCAACAACATTATTGAATATGGCCCGGCCGTAGCCGAGGCCAACCCCGCACAGCGCGACTACTGTAACAACATCGTCGGACAGGCACTGCTCATCCGTGCCATGTGCCACTTCGACCAGTGCCGCGCCTACGCACAGCCCTATAACTACACCGCCGACGCGTCACATCTGGGAGTGCCGGTCCTGACGCGCACGCCAGGTGCCAACGACACTCCCTCACGCGCAACGGTCAGGGAGGTCTACCGGCAGGTGCTCAGCGACCTGGAGCGTGCCGCAACGCTGCTGACCGACGAGGTGGCTGCCGACCGCTTCCACGGTTCGCTGCAGGCTGTGCGCTGCATGTTCTCACGCGTCTACCTCTACATGGAGGACTGGGAGAACGCCCTGAAGTACGCCCGTCTGGCTATCGGCACCCAGCAGCTGGCACAGGGCGATGACTACTTGGGCATGTTCGACGACCTGACCAAGCAGGGCGAGGCCATCTTCCGCCTGTCGGGCGACAAGATGAGCGGCTACCTGAAGTCGTTCTATGAGAACAGCTGTTTGCCTGCCGACACGCTGCTGTCGCTCTACGACAAGGACGACCTCCGGCTGAAGCTGCTACGGCGGGCCAATGGCGGCGCACGCTGCCTGAAATACTCTGCCACCAATGTGGCAGGCAGCGAGGCCAAGCGCGACGACCCCTTTATCTTCCGCCTGTCGGAGGAATATCTCAATGCCGCCGAGGCTGCCTGCCAGTTAGGGCAGCATGCCGAGGCGCGTCAGTACGTCCGCGCCATCGTGGAACGTGCCGTGGGCAGCACGAAGGCCGAGGCCGTCATGGCTGCCACCACCGATGCCGCGCTGCTGCAGCTCATCCGCCGTGAGCGGGTGAAGGAGCTCTGTTTCGAGGGCCATAACTTCTTCGACATAACCCGCTGGAAGCAGGACCTGGTTCGCGAGAAGAGCACTACCTCTGTCGTCAAGCGGATGAACTATCCCAGCGACTACTTCGTACTGCCCATACCGCAGGACGAACTGAATGCCAACACCAGTATGCAGCCCAACCCGACGGTGAACAGCGGAACAAGCGGCGGAACAAAAACTGAAGAATAGAAGCAATATGAAGAAAGTACTATACCTGATGATGATGGTGACGGCTGCACTCGCAGGGTGCGCCGACCAGGAGGGAGAGTGGTTCGACCAGCCCTTTGTGCGCATTGCCGCCCCCAACGGCACTGCAAGCCAGATTGTGCTGACCAATGTGAGAGCCGTCAATGCCTACACCGTCTACCTGTCGTCGCGCCCCGTCACCGACAGTCTGGAGGTGAGCTATGAGATTATCGTGGGCGACGGCCTGCAGGAGGATGTCGACTACAAGATTGTTACCACGCAGAACCCGGTGAAGTTCCTGCCCGGCATCTACGATGCGCCCATCCGCGTCAGATGGCTGAAGCACGATGTGGACCCCACGAAGGACAACACCATGACCATCCGCCTGACGGGCAACTCCAAGGGCTACACCCTCGGCTATCCGGGTCCTGACCGCGTGCAGAGTCAGGTGGTTATCGAGAAACGGAATGAATAATCATTTTTTATTTTCACCAATTTAATAACATCAACGCTTATGAAAAAAGAATTACTCAAAAGAACAGTACTGGCCATTGTCGCCGTGTTCGCTTTCGCCTTCTCAGCATCTGCTGAAGAGGCCAAGCTGCTGTCGTTCGGTTTCTTTCAGGCCAACAACCCCGGCTTGTCAAAGGACTATGTAGCAACTATTCCTGACGCAACGGCAGGAAAGACCACCTACGACATTGAGGTGGCCCTGCCCGCAGGCACCGACCTCACGGCGCTCGTTGCACAGTTCACCGTCAACGAGGGCAACACCGTTGCCGTGGATGGCACCGCCCAGACAAGCGGCGTCAGCAAGAACGACTTCACCGACCCCGTGGACTACACGGTGAGCAACAGCAACAAGTCGAGCAACATCCGATACACCGTAACCGTGGTCGAGGAGTCGGCTGAGGCAAAGGCGTGGACGGAGGTCGCTGTACTGAACCCCACTGCCGTTACAGGCGATGAGACTGTTACAGGTGTGTATGCTGGAACCATTCTGAAGATTAACCCCAAGGACAACCTGCCTTACGTGGCCTTCGGTGTTCGTGGTGCCGACAACAAACTGACGGTGGCCAAGTTCGACGGTTCTGCATGGAGCAAAGTTGGTGCAGCCTCGTTCACGAACAAGGTCAGCGGTTCGCACTATGGATTCGACATTGCCATCGACGGCACACCCTATGTAGCTTTTAACGACCAAGAAGCCACCAACAAGGGCGGCATCTCTGTCATGAAGTTCGACGGATCGGCCTGGAGCCTGGTTGGCGATGCCGGCATCACAGCTACAACAGCCCAATACGTGGGTATTGCAGCCGTTGGAAACGGTGTCATCGCCGCTCAGCAAAACAACAAAGCCGGTGATTTCGCCAAACGTGCTGTTGTCGCTTCATACTGGAATGGCTCTACATGGGCTACCGAGGCTCCTTTCTCAGGCCTGTATGCACGCCAGAGCATTATCTCCAACGGTAAGGAAGCATACATCCTGGTCGTCAATGCCTCTAAGCCTCAAGACTACTCCATCGTTAAGACCACAGGTGTAGAGAAGAGCATCGTCGTTGAGAACTACCTGCCCGAAGGTGCCACCTCTGGTATGAATACCGCAGACATCAGCCTGGCTATCGCTCCCAACGGCACTCTCTACATGCTGGCTCCAGACGATGTAGCAGGTACTGCCAAGATGCGCCTTTCTGCCTTAAAGAACGGTGCTTTCCAGACTGTTGGTGGTGACGTGATTCCTGTTTCCGAAGGTGCATTCGACCGCCATTGCATCGTAAAGGCTGCTATTGCTCCCGACGGAACACCATTTGTGGCCTACAACGACAATTCTGAAGACAACAACATCTACTGCATTCACCTCGACAACGAAACCAACCTGTGGTCGGCTCCTGTCAAGGTGGCCAGCGGTGCAGGCACATCGCCCGATGTAAACATCGCCTTCACAACTACTGGTACTGGTTATCTGTCCTTCTCTGACAAAAACAGCCAGATTCACCTGTTCACAATAGAGGTTGAAGCTCCTGCTCCTGCACAGACGCCCGCCATCACCTTCGAGGCCCCTGCCGTTGAGCGTACGGTAACCATCGGCATGAGCGCTATCGGCAAGAAAGCATCTGTCGACTGGGGTGACGGCGAACTGGTAGAGCTGGCTTCTACAGATGACGGATGGGGCGGTGCCAAAGACATTGAATTCGTCGGCACGCCTAAAGGAACGGTAAAGGTCTATGGTGACGACATCATTGGTTTCACTTCTTTCACCCCATATGCTACAGACGCCACCACTATTACAAACGGTATCACAAGCATTGACCTCAGTAGTGCAGCAGGGCTCACTTCCCTCGACGTTCACCAGAACAACCTGAAGAGCATCGACCTGAGCGCTCTCACAGCACTCACCTCGCTGACTGCTGGTGCAAACGACTTCACAACGATTGACCTCTCTGCAAACACCGAGCTGACCAAGATCGACCTCAGCAACGTGAAGAACAATGGCGTGCTGACAGCACTCGACCTCAGCAAGAACACCAAGCTGACAACTATCGTGGCCAGCGGCAACCAGCTGACAACGCTCGACCTGACCAACAACACGCTGGCCAAGACCATCACCATGCTGAACAACCAGCTGACAAGCGTCACCTTCGGTGAGAACACGGCCAAGAAGCACACCATCAACCTCGGCGGCAACAAGCTGACATCGCTCGACCTCATGCAGTTTGCAGATGCCTCCGGCACCTATCTGCGCGTACGCGACAACGAACTGACCGAAGTGAAGCTTCCGGTAAAAATTGGACAGCTCTGGGCTGACGGCAACGCCTTCACACTGGCACAGCTTTACGCTCTGAAGGATATGGCTAAGACGCTGACCTACGCCACCACCTACACCAAGGAGAATGCCCAGGCTCCCCTCGCCATCACCGCTGACGGCGGAAAGGTTGACCTGTCGGCACAGGCCAAGCTTGGCGAGACAGCCACAGTCTTCACCTGGAAGGACGCTGAGGGTACAGCCCTCGCAGAGGGTACCGACTACACCGTCGCCGACGGCGTGTTCACCTTCCTGAAGTCGTCCAACGGCATCCACTGCGAGATGACCAACGCCGAGCTGAACGCCTTCACGGCTGAGAAGCCCTACAAGACCACTGCTATCGACGTAGTTGCCAGCGGCATCAACGACATCAAGGCGCAGAATGGCAAGGCCCAGATCTTCAACCTCGCCGGACAGCGTGTGGCTACCTTGAAGAAGGGTATCAACATCATGAACGGTAAGAAGGTGATGGTGAAGTAAAACACACGAAAAGCCATTTAGTCCCTATCTTTATTCCCCGCCATCCCGTCATTGGAGTGGCGGGGAATAATAATTTGAAGAACATGTCCTTTTGCACATGCGTATACAGGAAAAA
>Ga0310697_10002214_pt1 | contig 21018 bp, 16 predicted proteins | sample 172DNAGHGlowgp2_FD_203883 | JGI IMG/M metagenome (GOLD analysis project Ga0310697, IMG submission 203883) | Sheep rumen microbial communities from Palmerston North, Manawatu-Wanganui, New Zealand - 1728 DNA GHGlow gp2 (v2) (version 2) | ecosystem: Host-associated > Mammals > Digestive system >... | reverse complement strand
TATGCAGCGAGGCAGGTGTAGTAAGCGATCTGAGGCGTCTGATCATCCTCTGCCATCGTCTGGGCATCATCGCCGAGGATGGTGTAGGTGGTGGGATAATTCATCCAACGCTTGAAGGCATCGACTGCCTTGGGGAACTGCTGGTTCTGGAAGAACATCTGACCACAATAGGCGACGATCGGACGGAACTTAATTACATTCAGCTTGTTGGCCATCGTGTATTGGTCCTTTTCGCCTTTAAGACCAAGGGCTTGAGTGGCCTCATAGCACTTCTGGATCGCATCGAGAGAGGCATAGATATTCTGCGCCAGCTGAGCCGTGTCGGTTTCTTGCTTGGCAATAGCCTTGTCGAGCAGCGGGGAGAGGATATAGGAATGGAGCTGAGCCTTGATGTCCCAGGCGTTAGCCAACTCCTTCTTGGTGTCAGGACTGGTGAGCGTCGGTTCAATCATTTCCATGCATTGAGCCAATTTCATGTTCATCTGCATGGTCTCCTTTTCCGTTCTTTCGGGATTGGCCACCAAGTCCTGAATCTCGTTCTTCAATTCACGGGCTTTGCGGACAATCTTGTCCTGTGCCGAAGCCGATGCGGCCACAGCAAACAGTGCGAATACAAAAATGATCTTTTTCATAATGAGTTAGTTTATGAGTTTTAGGGTTGAATAGTTTGTGAGCTTAAGCCCCCGTCCTATCTGTTGGGTTAGACAGAACGGGGGATAAATGGTTTACTGTTGGTCGTCGCGGTCGAGCGTCATGGTCTGACCATCAGAAAGTTGTGTGGGTTCAGGCAGTTCTGCGGCGCGGGCATCTTCGGGCAGCTCTTCCTCATCATCCTCACGCGGTACAATGCATACGTTGGCGATGACATCGTTGCGTTTCTGCAGCTCGATGAGCTTGACGCCCTGTGTGGCACGTCCCTGAATCTTCACGTCTTCGAGATGGAGACGAATGGTGACGCCGGACTTGTTGATGATCATCAGGTCTTCGTCGTTGGTCACGCTCTTGATAGCCATGAGCTGACCCGTCTTTTCGGTCACCTCGAGCGTCTTGACGCCCTTGCCGCCACGATTGGTGATGCGGTAGTCTTCGACATCGGAGCGCTTGCCGTAACCCTTCTCGGAAACGACCAGGATGCTCTCCTCGTCGGGCTTGTCGATAACGACCATGCCCACGACTTCGTTGCCTTCGCCTTCGAGCGTAATACCGCGAACACCCGTTGAGACACGACCCATCGTGCGGACGGTGTTCTCGTTGAAGCGCACGGCACGTCCCATCTTCGAGGCAATGACTATTTCGTTCTCGCCATTGGTCAAGGCCACATCGACGACACGGTCGCCCTCGTTGATGTTGATGGCGATGACGCCATTGGTGCGCGGACGGCTGTAGTTGGCCAACGACGTTTTCTTGATGACACCTTCCTTGGTGCAGAAGACGATGTTGTGCGTAGCCGTGAAGTCGGGATCATTGAGCTTCTTGACGTAGAGGCAAGCATTGACGGCATCGTCGGGCTCGATGTTGAGCATGTTCTGTATGGCACGTCCCTTCGAAGCCTTGTTGCCTTCAGGGATATCGTAAGCCTTGAGCCAGTAGCAACGTCCTTTCTTCGTGAAGAACAGCATCGTATTGTGCATCGTGGCACGATAGATGTACTCGATGAAGTCGGCATCGCGCGTCGAGGAACCCTTGGAACCTACGCCGCCACGACCCTGAGCACGGAACTCGGCCAGCGGGGTGCGCTTGATGTAACCCATGTGGCTGATGGTGATCACGATCTCGTCGTCGGCATAGAAGTCTTCGGGGTTGAACTCCTCGCTCGAATAGACAATCTCGCTGCGGCGAGGATCGCCGAACTTCTCCTTCACCTCGATGAGCTCGTCCTTGATAACCTTCCAGCACAGCGCATCGTCGGTGAGGATCTGGTTGTAGAACTCGATCTTCTTCATCAACTCGTCGTACTCGGCGTGCAGCTTCTCCTGCTGGAGGCCTGTGAGCTGAGCCAGACGCATGTCAACGATGGCCTTCGACTGCAGTTCGTCGAGGTTGAAACGTTCTTCCAGACGCTTGCGGGCTTCTTCGGGAGAACGGCTCTCCTTAATAATATGTACGACCTCGTCGATGTTATCCGATGCGATGATGAGTCCTTCGAGGATGTGGGCACGCTCCTCTGCCTTGCGCTTGTCGTACTCCGTGCGACGGATCGTGACCTCGTGACGATGGTCAACGAAGCACTTGATCATATCGCGGAGCGTCATGAGCTTCGGACGACCGTTGACTAGCGCAATCGAGTTGACGGAGAAGGAGGTCTGCAGCTGCGTCATCTTGAAGAGCTTGTTCAAGACCACGTTGGCATTGAAGTCGCGCTTCACATCAATGACGATGCGCATACCCTCGCGGTCGCTTTCGTCGTTGGCATTGCTGATGCCTTCGATCTTATGCTCGTTGACGAGGTCGGCGATGTACTTGATGAGCTCTGCCTTGTTGACGCCGTAAGGAATCTCGCTGATGACAATCTTGTCATGGGTGTCGCCCGGCTCAATCTCTGCACGGGCTCTCATGACGATGCGTCCGCGTCCTGTCTCATAAGCATCGCGAACGCCCTGCATGCCATAGATGAAAGCCCCGGTGGGGAAGTCTGGAGCAGGGATGTATTTCATCAGTCCTTCAACATCGATGTCCGGGTTGTCGATGTAGGCAATGCAGCCGTCGATGCACTCCCCGAGGTTATGGGTGGGGATATTCGTAGCCATACCTACGGCAATTCCCGTGGCACCATTGACCAACAGGTTGGGGATGAGGGTCGGCAGCACGCTGGGCTCCTTCTCCTTACCGTCGAAGTTATCGACCATATCTACCGTGTCCTTCTCGAGATCCTGCATCATGGCTTCGCCGATGGAAGCCAGGCGAGCCTCCGTGTAACGCATAGCTGCAGGCGAGTCGCCATCGACGCTACCGAAGTTACCCTGGCCGTCAACCAAGGTGTAGCGCATGTTCCAGTCCTGAGCCATACGAACCATGGCAAAGTAAACGCTGGAGTCACCATGAGGATGGTAGTGACCAAGCACGTTACCTACCGTACGGGCACATTTGCGATAGTCGTGATCGTGGGTGTTGCCGTCAACACGCATGCCGTAGAGGATGCGGCGGTGCACAGGCTTGAAGCCGTCGCGGGCATCGGGCAACGCACGGGCAACAATGACGGACATCGAGTAGTCGAGGAACGAACTCCTCATCTCGCGCTCAATGTCCACTTTGATAATTCTGTCTTCTGAGTCTTGCATTTAAATAAGGTGTATGATTAAGATGATATATGTCTTATGTCAATCTTTTTCTTCCCTCCGTTTTCACGAAAAGCCGTTAGAGGGCAAATTTCGGGCGTTTTTGGGGCAAAGTGATTATTTTAACTCCTAAAAGCGCACAAAATTACCGCTTTTTACAGACATGGGCAAATTTATAGCGTGAAAAGACGTTAATACACCATCGCCTCCATCCAAATGAAGGACAGGGGCGGTGACTTATTTTGCTCAGAAGAACCGTCAATGTTTACGCTTTCTCGTCCAAAGCCTCATAAATCGAGTGCTGGCTCTTGTATTCAGGCACGATATGCTTCATCTGGCGAACGGTAGCCATGTTGTCGTAGTCACGGCTGATACGCACCAAATCATCAATCTGTCGGCAAGCCTCTTCGTAATCATATTCACGCACCTGAGCGATCTTAATTTTATTGTTGAAGGTGGGCTTAGTGATTTCGGCATCATTGAGCACTTCCTCGTAGAGCTTTTCTCCGTCGCGCAGACCGGTGAACTGGATCTCAACGTTATGAGCGCCGGAGAGCTTGATCATGCGTCGTGCCAAGTCGGCGATCTTCACGGGCTTACCCATGTCGAAGACATAGATCTCACCACCCTGCCCCATCGTGCCGGCCTCGAGCACCAGTTTGCAGGCTTCGGGGATGAGCATGAAGAAACGGATGATGTCGGGATGCGTGACCGTGACGGGACCGCCCTTGCGAATCTGTTCGCGGAACAAGGGGATGACAGAACCGTTGGACCCCAGGACATTGCCGAAACGGGTCGTGACAAACTGCGTCGTACCTTCGACCTTACCTTCCTTAAGCGCCTTGTCGAGCGACTGCACATAAATTTCGCAGATACGCTTGGAGCAGCCCATGACATTGGTAGGATTCACAGCTTTGTCGGTCGAGACCATGACGAACTTCTTGACACCGTACTTGACGCTGAGGTCAGCGATGGTGCGTGTGCCGAAGATGTTGTTCAGCACGGCTTCGCTGGGATTATCCTCCATCATGGGAACATGCTTGTAGGCCGCAGCATGGAACACGAACTGCGGACGATGCTCCTTGAAGATACTTTCCATGCGGCTCGCATTGGTGATGCTGGTGACAATGGTTACAGCGTCCAGATTGGGATAGTCGCGCTTCATCTCGAGGCGCAGGTCGTGCTGTGGCGTTTCGGCTTCGTCTATCAGGATGAGCTTGTTGGGACCGAACTTGGCAATCTGTCGAACCATCTCGGAACCGATGCTGCCTGCAGAGCCCGTGATGAGAATACGTGTATTCGACAGGAGGCGTGCAACAGCTTCGAGGTCAACATGAATCTCGTCGCGAGGCAACAAATCCTCAATCTGCACTTCCTGCAGCTGTGAGGCGCTAATGTCGCTCGTTCCGTCCCATTTCTGAGCAGAATCATAGTGATAGATAGCGATGCCTGCATCAACGAGGCGATTGACGAGTTCTTGGTTGTTAATGAGATCATCACGCTTCAACGGCGAAACAAGTAGCGCCGTAGCGTGTTGCTTCTCCATATTATGGACGAGGTTCTCGTCGTTGTTGTAAACCTCAACACCTTGAAGCAAATGACCCACCATATCGGGCTCGTCTGTAACAAAGCCACGCAGTTTGAAACGAAGAGGCATCCCTATGCGAATAGCCTTTGCCAAAGCCATACCACCAGCGCGAACGCCATAGATGAATGCGCCTCGCAGATGCGTGTCTTCATTAATCTTCTCATAAGTGTATTTGACAATCATGCGAGCACCAAACATGATGAACGTGGCCATCAAGAACACGAATATCAGCTCCTTGCTGCGAATGGGCATAAAGACGGAATCGAAACTCAGGAACCAACGCGCAATAACGATGCAGCTGATGCCGATTAAGTTGGCAATAGCGATGCGGTACAGATCAACAAACGAGGAAAAACGTAGGATGCCGGAATAAGTCTTGGTGATGCGGAAACCTATCACAAAAAAGATGAGATAGAAGACCAAGGTTCCCAGCACAGGCCAGAAATCATTCAGCGTGTGAAGCACGCCATGGTCAAGGGCATAACAGACCAGACCGGAGACAAGCACGACGAGACAGTCGAAAATCAAGATGTACCAATAGGGCAACGTACGTCGCGAGAAGTACCAGTTGGCCAGTTTTTTTATGTAGCTCATACAAAAATGCTATTCGATGATAAAGCGCTGCAAAGATACTTAAAAATTAATTATGCACGCTATTTTTTTTCAACAATTTTTCATTTTAAGCGTAAATCAACCACTATTTGATGATTTTTATGCAAAAAGTGAGCCGGTGTAGAAAACTTTTGCTATATTTGCAAACGAATATGTGTATTTGTCATCAAAAACAACCATAATTACTAACAACAATGAACGACATCAAAGTACTGAACCACGCAGCGGATAACATCCGTATCCTTGCTGCGTCGATGGTCGAGAAGGCCAAGAGTGGTCACCCGGGCGGAGCCATGGGCGGCGCTGATTTCATCAACGTACTCTACAGCGAGTACCTGAACTACGATCCCGCAGATCCCTGCTGGGTAGGCCGCGACCGTTTCTTCCTCGACCCCGGTCACATGGCTCCAATGCTCTACAGCCAGTTGGCGCTTATCGGCAAGTTCTCGCTCGAAGAGCTGCAGCAGCTGCGCCAGTGGGGCTCCCCCACCCCTGGTCACCCCGAAGCTGACCCCAAGCGCGGCATCGAGAACACCAGCGGCCCGCTCGGTCAAGGTCACACTTTCGGTATCGGTGCTGCCATCGCTGCCAAGTTCCTGGCTGCTCACACGGGTAACCCGACCTTCGACAAGGAGACCATCTACATCTATATTTCCGACGGCGGCGTGCAGGAAGAGATCTCGCAGGGTGCTGCCCGCATCGCAGGCATCCTGGGATTGGACAATGTCGTGATGTTCTATGATTCCAACGACATTCAGCTCTCCACCGAGTGTGCCGAGGTCATGAACGAGGACACCGCTGCCAAGTACCGCGCCCTCGGTTGGGAAGTGTTTGAGATCAACGGCAATGATGCTGCTCAGATTCGCAAGGCCATCGAAGCTGCCAAGGCCGTGAAGGGCAAGCCCGCCCTCATCATCGGTAAGACCGTCATGGGTAAGGGTGCGCTGAAGGAGGACGGCTCCAGCTACGAACGCAACTGCAAGACGCATGGTGCTCCCCTTGGTGGTGACGCTTATAGAAAGACTGTAGCCAATCTCGGCGGCGATGCTGATAATCCGTTTGTTATCTTCGACGATGTCAAGGAGCTCTACGCAAAACGCGCTGAAGAGCTGAAGGCTATCGTGGCCGAGCGCAAGGCCGAAGAAGCTGCTTGGGCTGCCAAGAATCCCGAGTGCGCAGCTGCACAGGCTGAATGGTTCAGCGGCAAGGCTCCGAAGGTCGATTGGACAAAGGTAACCCAGAAGAGCGGCGATGCAACCCGCAACGCCAGCGCAGCCGTGCTGAGCGTACTCGCCGAGCAGGTGCCCAACATGATTTGTGCTTCTGCCGACCTCTCCAACTCCGACAAGACCGACGGCTTCCTCAAGAAGACCCACGCCCTCAAGGCTGGCGACTTCAGCGGTGCCTTCTTCCAGGCTGGTGTTGCTGAGCTGACCATGGCTTGCTGCTGCATCGGCATGGCGCTGCATGGTGGTGTCATCCCCGCCTGCGGCACTTTCTTCGTCTTCTCTGATTATATGAAGCCCGCCGTTCGTATGGCTGCCTTGATGGAGCTGCCCGTGAAGTTCATCTGGACACACGATGCCTTCCGCGTTGGCGAGGATGGTCCTACCCACGAGCCCGTGGAGCAGGAAGCTCAAATCCGTCTGATGGAGAAACTGAAGAACCACCACGGCAAGAACTCTACCCTCGTACTGCGTCCCGCCGATGCTCAGGAGACCACCGAGGCATGGCGCCTGGCTATGGAAAATACCGACAGCCCCACCGCCCTCATCCTCAGCCGTCAGAACATCGCCGACCTGCCCGCAGGAAACGACTACAAGCAGGCCGAGAAGGGTGCTTACATCGTGGCTGGCAGCGACGAGAATCCTGATGTGATCCTGTTGGCCAGCGGTTCCGAGGTATCGACCCTCGTTGCCGGCACAGAGCTTCTGCGCAAGGACGGCGTGAAGGTGCGCATCGTCAGCGTGCCCTCCGAAGGCTTGTTCCGCAGCCAGCCTAAGGACTACCAGCAGGCTATCCTGCCTTGCGGCGTGAAGAAGTTCGGTCTCACCGCCGGTCTGCCCGTGAACCTCGAAGGTCTCGTAGGTGCCGACGGCTGTGTTTGGGGTCTCAACAGCTTCGGCTTCAGCGCTCCTTACAAGGTGCTCGATGAGAAGCTCGGCTTCACGGCTGAAAACGTTTACAAGCAAGTTAAAGCCATCCTTTGATTATGGACGTTAAAATTGTAGGGTTAGCCAGCGACCACGCTGGCTACCCTTTAAAAGAATACATCAAGAAGTACCTCGAGGAAAGGGGTATTGCCTACAAGGACTTTGGCACGTACAGCGAGGCCTCGTGCGACTACAGCGACTTCGGCCACCTGCTCGGACGTGCCATTGAGGACGGAAGTGTCTATCCTGGCATTGCCGTCTGCGGGTCTGGCGAAGGCATCTCGATGACGCTGAACAAGCATCAAGGCGTACGCGCCGGATTAGTGTGGCTGCCCGAGATAGCCCATCTCATCCGTCAGCACAACGACGCCAACGTCATCGTCTTCCCTGGGCGCTTCATTGATGAAAGCACCACAGCAGCCTGCCTCGACGAGTTCTTCACCACGAAGTTCGAAGGCGGACGCCATCAGAAGCGCATCGATAAGATTCCCTGTTAACCTGTCACCTCTCCGGCCAACGGCCATACACCTTATAATAATAATAGTCGTACAGCTCGTCGGCCTTGACATTGGGAAACATTTCAGCATATATCTCCGTGAGGTTAGGCGCATTGGCGTCAATGGCCTTGCGGAGATATTTTAATGCCGCTTCATCATTGCCCAACATCATATACGAATAAGACAGGAAAGTGTAATACTCGCCTTCGGAATCTTGATCATAAATGCGGTACGCATCGAGCTTCTGCTCCACAAACTGAATGAGCTCTTCATAATAGCCATAATCACAGAGAAGGGCTATGAACTTCTTGAAGAGCTTGAATAACTGATCGGGTTTGTCCTGAAGGCTGTTGCCCTGTTCTACCATGTAAGCCGAAGCCTCGTCAAAGCGATCGTTCTCCAAGAAGACGCGTGTTCGAAGAAGCCTATCGTCCAAGCTGACATCGAAGACGAGCCTCATTTTATCTGCTTCGTCGAGATAATGGAGTGCACCCTGAACATCACCCATACGGCTGAGCAACTGAGCATGATGTTCGTAGATGGCCAGTTGATCCACGCTCACGCCACCTGCCAACTGCTCAGCCTGTTCTATCAACTTTAAGGCAGTGTCGATGTGGTCGGTGTCCATCATGCAATAGGAGTCATACAGAAAATGCTGTTCACACTCCGGGTTGATACGCTGCAATTGAGCGTACAACTGATGTGCTTCGTCGTAGTTACATTGTTGCAACAGCACCCAGGCTTTGAGCTGCAGCGAACGTTCATTCTCCGGCTCAACGGCTAAGGCGTAGTCCGTGCTTTCGATAGCGTCGTTGTACTCACCCAAATTGGTATGTGCCTCAGCACACCAGTTCCAAGTCTCGACGCAGAAAGGATCAACATCAAGCATTCGCTCCAAATATGACAGGGCAGAACGATTGTTCTCCAACCCCAACTGCACGTCGGCTTGCAACTGCCATGTCTTGTACCAGTTGGGCGACATTTCTTCAAGTAAGTTGGCAAAGGTCAGCGCCAAGTCATATAGCTGATAGTCAATGAAGATATAAGCGGAATCGTAGATGAAGTAATCCCTGTCCTCGTCAATGGTATCAGACACATGAAAGAGCAGGCTGAAAGCATCATCCTCCTTGTTCTCGCGAATCAAAAGCTCGGCTTGAAGGAAATAGACTTCGCGATGCTGCTGGTCGCTGATAGCGTCGCACAGCTTGTGGGCCTTCGCGTTATCGCCTTTCAGCATATACTGACGTGCCCTTAAGATCTGAGGATCAACGGCATCAGGATGCAACTGCAAGGCGAAGTCTATCACCTCGTTGCTGCGCTTCTCGTCGTTGGCGACCATCGCGTAATACTCCGCAATATCCGTGAGCTCATCAGCATCCATGTAAAGCAGCTCGCCGCCGTCGCGAGCTGCTTCGTATTGTGCCAGAATCTTCTTGAATTCCGGATCTTCAAAATATTTAAGGTCGTCGTCTAAACGCATTCACTTTTAACGCTATCACTTCTTGAAGCTGTCCTTCAGACCCACGGTTTTGTTGAATACGAGGTGGTCTGGAGTAGAATCAGTATCTATGTTGAAGTAGCCGATACGCTGGAACTGCAGGTAGGTCAATGCCGGCATGTCCTTGACGAACTTCTCAATATAACAATTCGTGAGCACATGAAGCGAGTCGGGGTTCATCATCTGCTGCATCGCTTCCACATTCGAGAGTCCTTCGCCCTGCAGACGGGCTAACTCGTCGCGTGGATTCTCCACTTGCCAGAGGCGTTCGTACATCCTCACCTCGGCAGGCAGGCAATGGCCACAACTGAGCCAGTGCAAAGTCTTACCTTTGATCTTACGGTCGGCACCAGGCTGTCCGCTACGTGTCTCTGGGTCGTAGGTGGCGTAGATGCAGGTGACATTACCCTCAGCGTCAACATCGTAGGGATGCTCGTCCTCCTCGTTGCACTTAATGATATAGGCGTTCTTCAGGCGCACTTCCTTGCCAGGAGCCAGGCGCATGAACTTCTTCTCGGCAACGGGCTGGAAGTCATCGCGTTCAATCCAAAGTTCACGGCTGAACTCGATGATGTGCGTTCCATCTTCGGGATGCTCTGGATTGTTCACTGCCTCCAGTTCTTCCACCTGCCCTTCGGGGTAGTTGGTGATGATGAGCTTCACGGGATTCACGACAGCAGAGACGCGCGTAGCTCGCTGGTTCAGGTCCTCACGAACAGCACTCTCCAACAATGCAAAGTCGTTCAAGGCATCGTAGGTCGTATAACCGATCTTGTCGATGAAATTGACGATGCTCTCGGGCGAGTAACCGCGACGACGGAAGGCACAGATGGTCGGCATGCGGGGGTCGTCCCAACCGCTTACGAATCCGTTCTTAACCAGTGCCAGCAGGTTACGCTTCGACATCAGCGTATAGTTGAGGTTCAGCTTATTGAACTCGGTCTGACGAGGACGGTTGTCTTCGATGTTGTCCGTTTCGCCGCGCCACTCTTTCATCCAGGTGACAAAGAGGTCGTACAAGGGACGATGCTCCACAAATTCCAGCGTACACCACGAATGGGTGACGCCCTCGAGGTAGTCGCTCTGTCCGTGTGTGAAGTCGTACATCGGATAAGCGTTCCACTGCGTGCCTGTGCGCCAATGCGGAATATTCAGCACGCGGTAGATCAGCGGATCGCGGAAAAGCATATTGGGATGCGCCATATCTATCTTGGCACGAAGTACAAGAGTTCCGGGCTCGCACTTGCCGCTGTTCATGAACTCAAACAGACGGAGATTCTCCTCAACGGGACGATCGCGGAAGGGACTGTTGGTGCCAGGCGAGGTGGTAGTGCCTTTCTGCTGGGCAATCACCTCGGCACTCTGCTCATCGACGTAAGCGCGTCCCTGCTTGATCAACCATACGGCGAAGTCCCAAAGCTGCTGGAAATAGTCGGAGGCATAGTAGATATTGGCCCACTCGAAGCCTAACCACTTGATGTCCTTCTCAATGGCATTGACGTACTCCGTATCTTCCTTCTGAGGATTAGTATCGTCAAAGCGAAGGTTGCATTTTCCGCCGTACTTCTTTGCCAAGCCGAAGTCGATGGCTATAGCTTTGGCATGACCGATATGCAAGTAACCGTTCGGCTCTGGCGGGAAACGCGTCTGCATTCGACCGCCATTCTTGCCTTCGGCCAAGTCGTTAATCACTTTCTGTTCGATGAAGCTCACGCTCTTTTTCTCCTGAGCTTCGTTGTTGATAATCTCTGCCATATCTTTAATGTTTCTATTTATCAAATGTTTATATACTCCCGTCACATGCAAAGTTCCAGCTCTACGTTTTTTTCCTCATCACCCTACTCCTCATCAGGCATCTCCTCATCAGGCATCTCCTCATCAGGCATCTTCTCATCAGACATCTCCCCATCGAGCCGCTTACTTGCGTTCCGTTTATTTCTTCGCGATTTTATCGCGAAAGCTCTTTCATCCTGCTCTGGTACTGCGCGATGTACTTGCCCAGGATGTCGAACTCGATGTTCACGACCGTACCTTCCTTGATATTATGGAAATTGGTCACCTCGAAGGTGTAAGGGATAATGCACACGGCAAAAGTGTTCTTCGTTGGCCGGCACACCGTCAGCGACACGCCATTGACTGTCACCGACCCTTTGTCCACGGTGAAGTAACCACGGCTGACCATCTCGGGATCAACATCATATTCAAAGGTGAACTCGTAGCTGCCTTCCTGATCCTCGACACGCACGCAACGCGCCGTCTGGTCAACGTGGCCTTGCACGATGTGACCGTCCAGACGGCCTCCCATCTGCATCGAGCGTTCCACGTTCACCTCGTCGCCCACCTGCAGCAAGCCGAGGTTGGAGTGCTCCAGCGTCTCACGCATAGCGGTGACGACATAAGTGTCCCCTTCGATGCGCACAACGGTGAGGCACACGCCATTGTGGGCGATGCTCTGGTCTATCTTCAGTTCCGAAGTGAAGGGACAGCGCAGCGTGAAATGCATATTGTCCTGCTCGCGTTCGATGGCTACAACGGTTGCTGTAGCTTCTACAATTCCTGAAAACATACTGTCTCTATTTTGTTAACGTGTGCAAAGGTAATACAAAATAATTATATAGCCGCACAAAAATTGAAAAAATCACATTATCTTTGCCAACGAAATGAAAATAGAACACAGAAGACAGCTATATGCGTGGTTGCTATTGTCGGTATTTGTGCCGATGATGGTCTTTGCTGCACTTCATGTTCACGATGACAACAGCAACCCAGAATCGACTTGCGTGGAGTGCGTCAACCATCAGGCACACCCCGGACATTTATCCAACGCTAATGGCCATCTCCACGATTGTGTGCTTTGCCAGTTGCTGCATGTCAGTCTTCTGGTTGCCTCGTTCATCCTTCTTCATCTCCTCACCTCCACTCACCGTCCCGCTTTCATGCGCCCCGTTGCGTTCGTCGGCGCTTACACTGGCGGTGATTTATGTTCGCGAGCACCTCCCTGTGAATAGATGACAACGGTTATTCTTTTATTTTAAATCATCTATTCACCTTTTTATTTATTAATATCTTATGAAATCAGCATATTGTGCGCTGGTGCTGTTGTGTGTATGTACGACGGCCTTGGCGCAGTCGGCACCCGATTCCGCCGACATCTACTTCCACCATCTTGACCTCGATGAGGTTGTCGTGTCCAGCCCCGTAGGTCAAATCAAACGCAAACAATCGGCAACGCCCGTTTCGGTCGTCACACAGAAGACCCTCCACCAAACATCTTCCACCAACATCGTCGATGCCATCGCCAAGCAACCCGGTGTTGCTCAGGTGACTACCGGCAGTGGCATTTCCAAGCCTGTCATCCGCGGTTTAGGCTACAATCGCATCGTCTCCGTGGCCGATGGCGTACGCCAGGAGGGACAGCAATGGGGCGATGAGCACGGCCTTGAACTGGACGGGCAGACCGTCGGGCAGGTGGAGATCCTTAAAGGACCGGCATCACTGATGTACGGCTCCGACGCCATGGCAGGTGTCATCATCTTCCATCCCGAAGCCGTTGAACCGGAAGGACGCATGGGGGCCAGCTTCTCCTCGGAATATCAGACCAACAGCGGCCTCTTCGACTATTCCCTACGTTTCGGAGGCAACAAGAAAGGGTTCGTTTGGAACGGACGCTACAGCGAAAAGCTCGCGCACGCGTATAAAAATAAATATGATGGCTATGTCCCTGGCACGCAGTTCCACGAACGGGCTGTCAATGCCATGCTCGGATTGAATCGCGACTGGGGCTTCTCGCACCTCACCCTCAGCTACTACCATGACACACCCAGCATGACCGAGGGCGAGCGCGACCCCGAAACAGGCAAGCAGCTCTACGATGACGACCAATATCCTAACGGCAACCTCAAGACCTACCACAAAGCCTTGCCCTATCAGCAGATCCGCCACTACAAAGCCGTCCTCAACAACTCCTTTGTCCTCGGCGATGGCCTCCTCAAAGCCATCATCGGCTACCAGCAGAACCGCCGTCAGGAATTTGAAGAGCACCACCACGATGACGCCGACCACCACGACGCTGACCACCACGAAGGCCCCGGCCTCGACTTCCTCCTCCACACCCTCACCTATGATGCCCGCTACCTCTATAACGCCTTCGAAGGCTGGAAGCTCACGGCTGGCGTCGGCGGCATGTACCAGCGCTCGCTGAACAAAGGCGAAGAGTTCCTCATCCCCGCCTACAACCTCTTCGACATCGGCGTTTACGCCACCGCCAGCAAGACCCTCGACCGCTGGACCCTCAGCGGCGGCCTGCGCTTCGACAATCGCTACCTCCATAGTTTATCCCTCATCGATGATGGTGCACAGCGTTTTGCCGACTTCACGCGCAACTTCGCGGCCCTCAGCGGTTCCGTCGGCGCTGTCTATCACGCCAACAACCACCTCAACATCCGTGCCAATGCCGCCCGCGGCTTCCGCGCTCCTAACCTCAGCGAACTCGGCAGCAATGGCATCCACCACGGCACGCTTCGTTACGAAATCGGCAACCGCGACCTCCGTCCCGAGCACAGCTGGCAGGGCGATCTCGGCTTCGACTACAACAGCCGCTACATCTCCTTCGAAGCCGCCCTTTTCATCAACCGCATCGACAACTACATCTTCGCCGAAGCCATCAACCAGCCCACCACCCCTGCCGCCACCCTCTCCCCTGCCGCCGTCTCCTCCCCCGCCACTGTGACCTCGCCCTTAGGCGAGGTTTCCCTCCCCTCCTCCTACCGCCTCTTCACCTACACCCAGGGCGACGCCCTCCTCAAGGGCTTCGAAGCCGGCTTCGACCTTCACCCCATCCACCAGTTGCACATCGGTTCCACCTTCTCGATGGTCGATGCCCGCCAGTTGCACCAGCCCGAGGAATCGCGCTATCTTCCCCTCACGCCTCCCGCCAGGCTCACGGCTGAAGTCAAATGGGAATTCACCCACAACGGCGACCACCACTCCGATGCGCCTCACCATTTTCACGAGGCCTCAGGACACCACCGCGCCGACCACCTCTTCGACAATGCCTATGTCAGCGTCGGCGTGGAGCATTATTTCAAGCAGAACCATTACTACCGCGTTGCCGGCACCGAAACCGCCACACCCGCCTATACGCTCCTCAACGCCTCCGTCGGCACAGACCTCCTCCTGCGTGGCGGCCGCAAGCTCTGTGAGCTCTACATCATCGCCGACAACCTGCTCGACTGCGCCTATCAGAGTCATCTCAGCCGTCTCAAATATGCCGACATCAACAGCATAACAGGCCGTCGGGGCATCTTCAATCCTGGGCGCAACATCACCTTCAAGGTCATCTTTCCGGTTACGCTCTGAGCGCATTGACGCATAAACAACATAAAAAAAGACGCAGAGAATCGCAATTTTCTTTGCGTCTTTTTCTTGTTTTCGCACAAAAGCATTATCTTTGCACGCAGAAAATCACTTTACCTACCCTATGCACATCGTCATTGCCGGAAATATCGGTAGCGGAAAGACGACGCTCACCAATATGCTTGCCCAGCACTATGGCTGGACGGCACAGTTCGAGGCTGTGGACTATAACCCATACCTCGAAGACTACTACAAAGATATACCACGATGGTCCTTCAACCTCGAGGTATATTTCCTCAAGCAACGGTTTAAGGATTTGCTTGAACTGGCTCATTCTGACAAAACTATCATCCAAGACCGCAGCATCTACGAGGGCGTTTACGTCTTCACCACCAACAACCATCAGATGGGCAACCTCTCCGACCGCGACTTCGACACCTACATGGAGCTCTTCGAGCAGATGACCGACATCCTGCGCTATCCCGACCTGATGATCTACCTACGTGCCTCTGTGCCCCATCTCGTGGCCAATATCCAGAAGCGCGGTCGCGACTATGAGCAGTCCATGCCCATCGACTACCTTCGCAACCTCAACCACCTCTACGAAGACTTCATCTACGAGAAATACCGCGGACGCATCCTACCCATCGATGTCGATAACCTCGACTTCCAGCACCGCACCAACGACTTCGCCCACATCGTGGATAAGATCGACAGCACCCTCTTCAACCTCTTCCCAGAATAACTCTCAACTTTCAACTCTCAACTCTCAACTTAAAGAAATGCATATCGCCATCGCAGGAAACATAGGTAGTGGCAAAACCACCCTCACCAAGCTCCTTGCTGCCCACTACGGCTGGACGGCACGCTTCGAGCCCGTCGACTACAACCCCTATCTCGACGATTTCTATAAGGACATGAGCCGCTGGTCGTTCAACCTCCAGATCTACTTCCTGAACAAGCGCTTCAAGGACGTCGTGGAGATTGGCAAGAGCACCGAAACCATCATTCAGGACCGCACCATTTTCGAGGATGCACGCATCTTTGCCCCCAACCTCCATGCCCAGGGCTACATGAGCGACCGCGACTTCGACAACTACACCGACCTCTTCGACCTCATGATGTCCCTCGTCAAGCTGCCCGACCTGATGATTTACATCCGCAGCTCCATACCCACGCTCATCGCACAGATCCAGAAGCGAGGCCGCGAGTTCGAGCAGAGCATACGCATCGATTACCTCCAGGGACTCAGCGAACGCTACGAGCAGTGGATCGAAGGCTACAAAGGCAACCTCATCATCGTCGATGGCGACAACTGTAAGTTCGGCGACAACCCGCAAGCCTTCCAACAAGTCACCGACATGATCGACGCCCAACTCTACGGCCTCTTCAGTTAACTCGCGAGCCCCATGGATTTCTATCACACCCATAGCTCATCCAGCGACTATCGCCGAGAAGAGCTGATCAAGAGAATCGAGCATGCCGTGAGCAACCTCACGCTCGAAGAGCTGGAGGCGCTGTACTATGACATGACAACCAAATGCTACATCAACGACTGATGAGCACTAACCATACGACAACAATGAAAAAGATCTATCTTGCTCTTGCAATGCTGCTCGCGCTGGCAGCTTGCCAGCAGAACAAGCCCGCAGAGGCTGTCAAGAGTGAACAGGAGGCTAACGTGGAAACCGTAGCCGACACCATCAGCAACGAAACAAAAATGGCTAACATGGAAGAAGTACAAGCTTACCTGAAGGAATGCGGAGCATTCTTCATCGCAACTGCCGACGGCGACCAGCCTCACGTGCGTCCCTTCGGCGTGTCAGAGATTATCGACGGCCGTCTGTACATCATGACGGGCAAAGTGAAAGACGTTTACAAGCAGATGGCCGCCAACGGCAAGTTCGAGATTTGCGCCCTGAAGCCTTCATGCACAGAATGGATGCGCCTGAGCGGAACCCTCGTCAACGACGAGACGCTCAGCGTGAAGGAAGAGTTCCTCAACCGCAACGAAGGCCTGAAGGCGATGTACAAGGCTGACGACGACAACATGGCCGTGCTCTACATCACCAATGCCACTGCCCGCTTCTGCTCCTTCTCGGCACCCGAAAGAAGAGTCAACTTCTAACGCGTCTGAATAGCGGCCACGCTGGCACCTGCTCGATACCTTGAAGGTGCCAGCCCAATATCGTGGCCTACGCATCGTATATGCCTATGACGATGACCATGAGGACTATATCGTGATTGATGAACTGAATATAACGTACTACTAATATATGTGAATTATCCATGGTTGGCGCAGCGTTATCTCTCGTATGGGTTCCAGCCGGAAGACACTTTCCTGTATTTCGGCACGTTATGCCGTAAAATGGCACTCGCATTATAAATAGGATTAAATGGAATGACTATACACATGGAGAAGATATGAACATAGAGGACTATCGCGAGTATTGCCTGTCTTTAGGTGCAGATGTGGAGGAGAAACTGCCTTTCACGGCGTTCCACTATGCCAGTGGCGTGCTTGTGTTCTACGTCTGTGGTCACATGTTTTCATTCTTCGATTGCGACAACTATGGTGTCATTACGTTGAAATGCCAGCCGGAGCGCATCGAGGAGCTGAAGGTAGAACACAGCTGCATCGGCAGGCCGTTCAATATGTCACCCAAATATTGGATCGGCATTGATGCCGCCACCGCACCCGATGACCTCCTTCGTGAACTGACACGCAACTCATACGAGATAGTCAAGACAAAGTATAAAAGGAAATAGCAGATAATGTCCGAGCGCACCTATATCGCCATTGATTTGAAGTCGTTCTACGCTTCGGTGGAGTGCGTGGCCAGGGGATTGGATCCGCTGACCACGAACCTCGTGGTGGCTGACAAGAGTCGGACGGACAAGACTATCTGTCTGGCAGTGTCGCCATCGATGAAAGCTTACGGCATCGGAGGACGGGCGCGGCTGTTCGAGGTGGTGCAGCGTGTGAAGGAAGTGAACTATGAAAGACGGCGCAATGCGGGATGGCATTTCACAGGCAAGTCATCTAACGACATTGAGCTGAAAGCACATCCCGACTGGGAGTTGGATTATATCGTGGCTCCGCCGCGAATGGCTCACTACATTGAGGTGAGCACACTGGTGTATCAGACGTACTTGAAATATATAGCGCCTGAGGATATTCATGTCTATAGCATCGATGAGGTGATCATGGATGTGACGGCTTACCTCGGCACCTATAAGACAACACCACATGAGCTGGCCATCCGCATGATACGTGATGTGCTGGCCACCACTGGTATCACGGCCACCGCAGGCATCGGCACGAATATGTACCTCGCTAAGGTGGCAATGGACATCGTGGCGAAGCACGTACCGGCTGACAAGGACGGGGTGCGCATCGCGGAGCTGGACGAAATGACATACAGGCGCACGCTGTGGAACCACCGCCCGCTGACCGCTTTCTGGCGTTTCGGACGTGGCATTGCAGCGAAACTGGCTGAGTACGGCATAACCACGATGGGGCAGATAGCCCGAAAGTCGCTGCAGAACGAGGAGTTCTTCTACAATCTGTTCGGCGTGAATGCAGAACTGCTCATCGATCATGCATGGGGATGGGAGCCGTGTACCATCGACTATGTGAAGGCTTACCGGCCTGAGACGAACTCCTTCAGCAGTGGGCAGGTGCTGCAGGAGCCTTACGAATGGTCAAAAGCGAAGGTGGTGCTACAAGAAATGGCAGACGCAATGGCACTGAGTCTCTTCTCGAAGCAGTTGGTGACAGACCAGTTGGTGCTGACCATCAACTACGACACTGAGAACCTGACCGACCCGGAACGCCGAGCACGGTACACAGGTCCTGTGACAACGGACTATTATGGTCGCACCGTGCCGAAGCATGCACATGGCACAGAAAATCTGTCACGGCAGACATCCTCTTCCTCAATGATCGTGGAAGCTGCAGCGCGGCTGTACGAGCGTATCACCGACCCTACCCTGCTCGTACGTCGCATCACCTTGGTCACAAATCATGTGGTGCCGGAGTCCGAGGTTCGGAAGGCGTCCGCTCCCACGCAACTTGACCTCTTTACGGATTACGAGGCCGAGGAACAACAGCGCAGAGAGGAGGAAGAGACGTTGGAGAAGGAACGCCGTCTGCAGGCGGCGCAACTGGCCATCAAGTCGCGTTTCGGCAAGAACGCCATTCTTCGGGGTGTGAGCTACACCGAAGGGGCAACGGCCAAGGACAGAAACGCACAAATAGGAGGACACAAGGCGTAAGCATTTACTATTTGACAAATTATGATTTATGGATAGTTACGAAGATATCATCAACCTGCCGCACCCGGTTTCTAAGAAGCATCCGCAGATGTCAATGATGCAGAGGGCCGCTCAATTTGCTCCTTTTGCGGCATTGACGGGTTACGATGCAGCCATCAATGAAGCGGCACGGAAGAATGGATTACCAGGCGCTTGGACAGAAGCAGTCGCTGAAGTTCCGTGATACGCTGAAAGAGGTATTTTCGACTTCGTAGAATGTCCATGAATTATTTTTAGACAAAAACATAAAAAACACATCGTTGATGTCTTAGGTCTTCGACCTTCCGTGCTGAATTCTGGTCTTTGTGCTTAAGAGCAAGCTCTTGCACATGCCCAGCCCTCATCACTCGTTACTGCGTAACTAAAGACATCAACTCAGCAAAAACACCGTTTCGCTACGCTACACTGAAAAAACTTGAGCAATAATATAGGAGATGGCACAAAAGGTGTTTTATAAGACAACAAATTTTACGCGCTCGGCTCGAAGAGACGCTTGACACTTCAAGAATTAAACGCGCGCAGCTTTTTTCAGTGGAGCGCAGCGAAACGGTGTTTTTGCCAGATGAAGAGGTGGTTCTGCAGGAACGATGGGTGTGAGGGTTGAGCATCGGTGAGCTTGCTCACCAGGGCTAAGACCCTCACATCCATCAAGGCACGCAGTGCCCACCTCTTCAACTGGTGTTTTTTATGTTTTTGTCACCTTTCGATAGGTATATCCCTGGTATATATCCTTGGTATATATCCCTGGTATATCATAGGTTTATTTTGAGAATTGTTGTACCTTTGCGCCCGAGCTTTTGGCCAAAGCGTGAAACTTAAAACTTGAAACTTTAAACATGAAACATGAACCTATGAATCGGACATTTGATTTGGTGCGTCGGTCGGTGGCGGACCATGCCCTGATCGACGAAGAGAAGCAGCTGTCTGGCAGCTGTACGTATCTGCAAATTCCAGCACTCAGTCAACAGCAGAGCCTGACCTTTTCGACCAAATCGCCGCCGACTAGGGCGTAAGCCCCTCCCCTTGGCCCCCTATATAAGGGGGGCCCTAGGGGGGGGCTATGGCCCTAACCTTTGACGAGAGCAAACCTGCTCTTGCACACAAATGAATTGTTCTGAAACAAAAACAGGAAAAAACCCGCTTGTGATGGCTGAGCTCTTTGAGCTATCGTTCTGCACTTCCGGTCTTGCGCCTAAGAGCAAGCTCTTGCGCAGCCCAAAAGTACAGTTCGGTTTCATCCTGAAACGCAGCCATCACAGCGGCAAAAACACCGTTTCGCTACGCTTCACTGAAAAAGCTGCGCACAGTAATCAAAACATAAACATCGTATTGGTTGAGGTATCCAGATAGTAATGTTCACATTGATCATGAGCAGGAGCAAAGTAAATGAGTATGCCTATCGGGACTTTTGTCAGACGCATATAGTTCCACAACTGTTGGCGCTGGACCGCCCCCATAGGAAGAGCTTTTCAGCGCGAAGCGCGGTGTTTTTGCCGCTGTGATGGCTGGGTTTCAGACCGTCGTCTGAAACTGGTGCGATGGCGGAGTGACCGTAAAAGCTCGCTTTTAAACGGACATCGCCGTCCATCACACCAAATCAGGCGTCGCAGACGACAGATTCAGCCATCACAAGCGGAGTTTTTAATGTTTTTGTCTAAATCTTTAAATTACAACGGAAAGGAACGATTATGGAAGACTTCAATGAGCCGTGAAGAAGGAAAAC
>Ga0310697_10002213_pt1 | contig 21020 bp, 21 predicted proteins | sample 172DNAGHGlowgp2_FD_203883 | JGI IMG/M metagenome (GOLD analysis project Ga0310697, IMG submission 203883) | Sheep rumen microbial communities from Palmerston North, Manawatu-Wanganui, New Zealand - 1728 DNA GHGlow gp2 (v2) (version 2) | ecosystem: Host-associated > Mammals > Digestive system >... | reverse complement strand
AAAACAATTGATAATCAAAGTACCGCATAGTTACCGGGATTGAAAAGAGAGTTGTTACTAATCTGTGACACAATTTCGGAAGAAAGTGAAGTAATTTAATCAATAGCGAGGCGGTGAAATGCCGTCATACATCGTCATGCTAAGACAGATGTCGTAGGTTCGAGTCCTACCGTGACTTCGGTCATGTAGCTCAGTTGGTGGAGCACTAGTGGACGTCATGCCAATTCCCCTCGCAAGACTTTGGAGTAAATATGCACGTACTACGCACAGTTTTTGACGATTTCAACAGCAGCTCCGAGAAGCAGCTACTTATCCATATTGCCAAGATGATGGCATTGAAGGACCCTGAGTATCAGGACGCATTCATAGCAAACGAGCTGCATGACGCTATCGCAGTAGAGATGCTCGCCTACGACCGTAAGCACTACGGAACTAACTACGAGGTCATTGTCCAGTTCCTCGACGTCGGGATTACTGAAACCAGCACCTTCGCCTCGCATTCCTTACGTGGGTTGAACGATATAGATGACTATGTCGAGGAAGTGATCAATCCTATCAGCAAGGAGCTTTCGGCACGAGTTGTTTCCAAGCTCAAGCGTCCTATCACTGAAAATGCATGTGAAATAACAGTGAGGTCTCTCGATGGATGAGTCAATCATAGGACTTTTCGTCTGTATTGGGGTTGCCATACTCCTCTGTGTGTTTATAGGCGCCTTGTTGTTGATACCAATAAACCTTGGCGCAAGTCACTCTTGTGCTGCGAAAGCTGAGCGTCTGGGGCTTGAATATGATTACAGCTTGTTCCAAGGTTGCTTCGTCAAGGACAACGGAAAATGGATTGATTACAGCAACTACAGAGTGGTGTTTCCCCATGAGTGACATGTTTTGGGTATTCCTTCTTTCACTGCTTTGGGTACTGGTGGTGTTCAAGATATGAAACGTGACCACGGTTCTATATCCCATACGTAAGGTTAGCATGAAGACTGAAGAAGAATTAGAAAAGGAAGCCTGGGAACAGACCAAGAAGGTCTACGGCGGTGAAGTCGTTCTGCCCTTTGTCCACTGCACGTGCTGCCCAGTAACTGAAGGCAAGCAGCACTGCATTGCCAACATCGTGGAAGGCACGGCACTGTGCTTCAAGCACTACTACCTACACCGCCTTGACAAGCTCAAGGAAGAGAACAAGCCACAGCTGGACGTGGCTGATTTTGCAAACATATAAACTGATACTTATGAGAGTGGATTATGGCTAAGACTAAGACGAAAAAGAACATAAACGTGACAGAGGTGAGCAAAGCCGACGAGGAAGCTTTCGAAAAGGCCAAGCAAGGCTCGTTTATCGTTTACGACAAGGATACAAAAGATGCTGTGATGGAGAGCATTGCCAGGCCCTTTGACAAGACCGTAGAGATAAACGAGGAACTCAACGAGACCTACCCCTTTGCTCTACGAGACTTAACCGGTGTCCAGAGGGCGATTCTTTGTGAACTTGTCCGGATCCGAAAGGCATTGGAAAAGTAAGGAGGAGAGCATGGCTGAGGAAAAGAAACCCAAACGTAAAAGCACGTACGACGGCAGGGCAAACCTTACTCCGTTCACGCCGATGAACGCTAAGGAGATGGCAGCGCTGTCTGCCAAGGTCCGCCAGATGCGTAAGCAGATGCGTGCAAAGCTCTTGGAAACGGCTATTGACGAGGGAATCGACAAATTCTTCGCCAAAGCTCTCAAAGCTAACGACTCTGAAGCTATTGCCATCGTAGAAAAGGCTGCAAAGATTGTCGGTCTTGACTACGCAAGCTCAGAAGAAGCAGTCCAGAAACTGGATATCAAGAGCGATGTCAAGGCCAAGACAGACACCAAGCTGGAAATAGTCGTCAAGGAGGTCTAATGCGCAAGCATCCTAAGTTTGACATCTACGTGACACGTACTGGCTTGTGTTTCAAGGAAGCAAACAGCAATATGCTCGGCCATCACAAGGGTTGTCTCTATCTTATGCCCTCGGCAATAGATGCAGCTACTGGTTACGAAAAGGTAACTGCTTACAATCCAAAGACCAAGAAAAGCCGAGCGGTAGCCGTTCATCAACTTGTTGCCGAGTGTTACTTGGATAGTGAAGGCAAGCGTTACATAGACCATATCGACCGCGACAAGACCAATAACAACGTCAATAACTTGCGGTATGTTTCACAGTCCGAGAATAACATAAATACAAGACGTTCAGACCGTGCCTTGGAGCATTACGGTTTCCGACCCAGCGAAAATAAACGCGAATATAAAAGACTCTGGGCCAGGGAGCACTATGCAGATAGAGCTGAAACTCCTTCCATACCAGAAAGAGCTGCTTAACAGCACAGAGCCTTTCGTTTTCGCATGCTTCGGGCGAGGTGCTGGCAAGTCCTACACCTTGTCTATCATTTCCCTATTGACCTTACTAAGCGGCAAGAATGCCATACTTTGTGCACAGCGTTATGATTCGTTGAAGGACGTGCTGTTCCGTGAGATAAAGCTACGTGTTACTGAATGGGGCCTTGCTGAATATGTCCAGTTCAAGGAAAACCCTGTCCGAGCAATGTACAACGGCTGTACACTGTACGGTGGATCCTTTGATGCGGTCGATGCCCTGCGTGGCCTTACCGAGATTTCACTTATCGTTATTGACGAATGCGCCCTTGCACCTATAGACATTCTGGACGTGCTTGCGCCTTGCTTGCGTGGACCTAATGTCAAGAACCCACGCATTATCGGGGCAACGACTCCAAATGCCCAGTCACAGTGGAACCTGCGCTTTGCCGAGGCGCCCAAGTATGGCTGGCGCTTGCTCAGGGCGACAACCTATGACAACAAGTTCCTGACTCCTGAACAGATAAGAATTATCGAGCAAGCCATTCCATCGCAGGAAATGCGTGACCAAGAACTTAATGCGAAGATCATTACCAGTGGCTCGGCAAGTGCAATCCTTCATCTGAACGAGTTCCATACCATGGTCCAGCCATTCCACGATGACGGTGTCTACGCAGGGCTTGACATGGCCCACAGTGGCCAGCGAGACTCTCACGTGTTCTGCGCCGTACAAGGAAACAGAGTTATTGCCTTTCACGACTTTGGGAAATGTGACCACATGGACGTAGCTGGCTGGATTAAACGCTTTGACTCCGTACATAAAATAAAACATCTGAACATGGACCTTTTTTGGTCCGAACTGGTCTACGAACAGCTTCGCTATTCCATCCTGTGCGAACAAGTTTCTTTTGCCGAGAAGGCGCCAGAAGAAGGCGAACTGCAGAGGCAATACGCTAACATCCGTGCATACGGATATTTCCGCATGGCCGGGCAAGTCCGAGACGGGCTGGTCTTTGACTGTGAAGGCGAATTTATTGACAATGATATAATTTCTGAATACAAGAGAGAAGTCTGTAACACGCATTTCTTGCTTGACAGAATGGGGAGAATCTTGATAGAACCTAAGGATGACATACACACACGTCTGGGCCGTTCGCCGGACCCGGCGGACGCTGCCATGCTGGCGTGCCTAGCACGGCCCAACGTCATGAGCCCAACGCTCGTAGCACATCACGAAATCGAAGACAGCCAGTACCGTGCTGACCTTGAGCAGATAATGAGCGAGGACTGATGGACTACATCTACGCACATCGTAACCCTTACGAGGAAGCCGAGCTGTTCGCCATGCTTGAACGCATGCGTCGCATTGGTGAGCTCGATGTGCAGATGGAGAGAGAACTAGGCGAGCTCTTGATAGCCACTGCCAAGTATGCAATCACGTGCGGACGTAAGCGAGACATCTCCTTCAAGGGAGAGGACGTGCTGAGCCGTTGCACAGTGTATGCGCTGGAGGCTTCTCGCAAGGCTGACACGTCCAAGCCTCACCAGTTTGTCTCGTACATGATAAGCGCCGTACAGACAAACTGGATACGGGATGCTGGCGTGGAGGCCAACAGACACAAGCTGCTGTTCCCGCTCACGGATGGAGATGGTCTGGAACTGCATGCAAACATTGACGGCGAACAGACTGGGATTCCCCAGTGGGAATCGCTGAGGCTTTACACGATAAAACATAAGGAGGCCGAGGATGGCCAAGATCAGACACTTAGAGGATGCGATGGAGGAGATGGAGAAGGAGTTGAGCCAGCCCCGCCAGGAAGAGACGACTGTTGAGACAGAGGACAAGCCAGCAGAGGAACAGCCGACTGAAACTGTCGAGGACAAGCCTGAAGACAAACCAGAAGACAAGCCGGAAGACAAGCCTGAATACAAGCCGGAAGACAAGCCAAAGGTTGACGAAGTTGGCGACCAGATAGAGAATGCCAACAGCGTCATACGTCGGCGCCTTGAAAAGCAAGCAGAGAAATATAACAAGGAACTCGCCGAACGTGACGCCAAGTACGAGGCACTGGCCAAGCAATTCGAGGAATTCAAGGCCCAAGCCATGCCCAAGAAGGAACTGACCCGTGACATGTACAATAGTGACGAGGAATTCGTCGCGGCCTTGACACAGCAGCAGATAGAGGCCGACCGAGAAGAACAGGCCAAGATCCGCGCCGAGAAGGAAGCCAAGGAAGCCGAGGAAAGGGCTGTCAAGGAAAAAGAAGAGGCCGATATCCGCCAGCGTCAAGACAGGTTCCTGAGCAACGTTGACTACTGCTTTGGCAATCAGGAGGAGAAGCAGCAGTTCCTGGGCACGGTCAAGACGTACCTTGGCAAGGGCCTTGGAGACCTTCTGGACGCTTGCCCCATTGCAAGCGATTACTTGCTCAGCTCGCCACGTGGTCCAAAGGTTCTCAACCGTCTGCTCACGGACAAGGAAGCCTTCGTGCGTGTGTTTGACCCCAGGGGCATCACACCGCTGGAACAGTTCTACGCATTGAAGGAAATGGAGAAGGAAATCTACGGACATGTTATCGAGACCAAGCCTACCGAGGTCGAGGAACCTGCCCCAGCCCCTGCTCCGGCACCAAGGAAGGCGCCAGTCTATGGCAAGCCTGGTGCGCAAGGCTCCGGCCGTTCCGCCGATGTCTTTACCGATCCCAAGGCTCGGCGAGACGAGGTGAGAAAGCTGTTGGGTTACTAGCAAAATAGATACTGATACTTATGGAATAGAAGGGCGTGTATTTCAGGCTCACCGCCCAGCCTATTCCCAGTGTAAGACTCCGTCCTGGCGGGGACAAGATGCGCCACTTTGTCGGCGCGACAATCAAGTGCAAATCATCCCGCCATTAACAAAGGAGTTTTACTATGGCTATCGCACCTAACGCTTTTACCAACCGCAAGAAGCTTGACCTCTTGGCCACTGCTCTTCGCGACAACATGCCCTATATCCGCGCTTCGAAGCAGGAATTCCCTCAATCCGAATTGAAGGGTAAGAAATTCGGCGCCAGCGTTCACACCTATTTAGCTGATCCTGGTACCGTTGCTGACGGAATTGTTGCTGATCCCGATACCATCACTGAGGTGGAACTGACTGCAACCATGGCGAACAAAAATTGCTCCGTGGAAACTGACCTCTGGGAAAATTTCTGCGAAATCGAAGACTTCGCCAAGACCATCATCAAGACCAAGGGTTTGAAGCTCGCTCGTACCATTGAAAAGGACGTGATCGACCAGAACGTGTACGCCTCTGTCCAGGCTGTTGTTCAGCCCAAGGTTGGCGGTGTTTCCGTGTACGACACTGGTGTCATCGGTGACGCCTCTGCTGCTCTCGGCGAACTCGCTGTTGCTGGTAGGCTCGTCTGCTTCCAGTCTCCGACTCTGACTGGCAAGATCTCTCGTGGTCTCCAGCGCAACTTCTTGCCTGATGACATCATGCGTGACATCTACAAGTCTCGCTACCTCGGTGAATGCGAGAACAGCTCTGTTATCGAACAGGCTCTCATGCCCAAGATCAAGATGAGCTCCACGATGGACACTGCTCCGGAAATCACTTTCGTTGTGGACAACACCGACGGTTCCAGCAACCCGCTCAACTACAAGCCCGTGTCTACGATGGCTGCTTCTAGCGGCTCTGTCACGCTTGACGAAGGTGCTGCTTACGTTGTTCCTAACGTGTTCGTTGTTGACCAGTCTGGTATGCGCACCAACCAGCCGTTCGTGGTTATCTGGCACAAGGAAATCTCTGGCGTCTCTCATGGCCAAGCCACCTATACGTACAAGATTCCTGAGATCCGTCTGGCCGTTGGCGACCAGAAGGGCGCTGGCAATCCGAACGCTTGGACTCCGGCTCCTCTCGCCAGCCTGACCGTGTCTCTGACACCGCTTCTGACTGCTGGTTCCACCTACCTCGTTGGACAGACCCGTCTCGACGACGCTCTCGTGTTCGACAGCTACACCTTCGACGACCTTCCGTCTTCTCGCACTGAAAATGTCGGTGTTGACGGTCCTGTGTCTCTGAAGGCGATGGAGTTCGGTGATGGCAAGAACGGCGTGAAGCTGACCCGTATCGATGCCCCGTATCTGTCCAAGATCTGGGACGAACGTCTCTCTGTCACCACTTACGTGGAAGTGTAATAACAGTCTCCAAGTCTAAAAGGGTGCCTCGCAAGGGGCGCCCTTTTTGCGTGCTGATACTTATGTGTAGGAGATCTCTAAAATGCTGGCAGTTAACTCACTAGTACAGGAAGCACTTGAGCTTACTTCAATGGTAGGCGATGGCGAGGCTGCCGACGGCACCTTGGCCGCATCTGCGCTTGCCTTGCTCAACCGTGTCATAGCACGGCTAAACAATGACAACTATTTCTCGTCTACGCTCGACTACCGTGACATTGATGCGGCTGGCGAAATTCGTTTCCACAAGCTTGAAGCTGGCGAAGACCCTGTCAAGGGTGACGTGGACATGGACCCGCCAGAAGCCATAGATGGCGTGTCACGCCTACTTGGCATCCGTTGGGTCGAGCTTATCGCGAGCAATCCCCAGGACATGATGTCGCGCAAGTCCTACTCACTGGCGGACAGCTACAGCTACGGCGTTACTGACGAGGTGGCTCCCTCTGGTGAGACAAGGCTCGTAGGCACGCTCATGCTCAACGGTGTGGCCAACGGCAAGTTCCGCGTATTCATCAACCGTCGCTTGCCAAACTATGAACTGACCGACACGATGGCAATCTCTCCTCTGTATCACGATGCGATTCTTTACTCTCTCGCCGTGGCCATCTGCGACAAGTACAAGCTGTACGACTACAAGCCGGATCTGGAAAGGCAGAAGGGTGCAGCGCTAGCGGTCATCGACCGCAATACGCTGAATAACCGAGTAATCGAGAACGGTTACGGCGCTGGCAGTTACATGGATTCATACTACAACGGCCTCGGTGGCAACGGTTTCCACCTCTAGGGGGTTCGCATGGCTACTTCCCAGGTCGTACAGTTCCTCGTTGGGAAATCGGCGAAAGGCAAGTATCCAGCCGTGCAAGGCTCGGAACTGTCCGTCAACATGTACAAGGGCGAGAATGGCGGCAAGCCATTCATGGAGTCAGTACCTGGGCTAAAGTTCTTGCAACAGCTTAACGGTCGTTGCCGTGGCTGCTACGTAAGCACCAGGGGCCTAGCGTCCGAGCATAGTCCGGAGGACATGTTCGCAGTGATGGGCAACGTGTGCTACCGTGTCAAGGACAGTTCCGCCACTGCGATATTCCAGGTGGCAAGCGGTACGCAACGCATAGTCTTTGCAGAGACTGGTGGCCCTCGTGCCATGCTCCTTGCTGCAGACGGTTTCAACCTACACACATACGAGCTTGAGACGGGCGTGTACAAGACCGTACAGTTGCCAGCGGCAATCGAAGGTGACGGTCACACTGTAAAGCCCACACACGTAAGTGTGATTTCTGGTTGCATAGTCATTAACGATTTGGATAGTGGTTACTGCTACTATTCCAAGCCTTACCCGCTTGCCGAGGACACCAGACAGGTGTTCGACTTGCTCAATGGACAGGTCCAGTACGAGTCCGACGGTATCACGGTCAAGACCAAGACAGTGGATTCCTTTGCTTGGTGTTTTTATGACGATTACCACACGCAGATGTTCTTCAATGGCGAGTCTTCATCTGACTGTGTCAACGGACTTATCGCATGCGGATCCTATCTGTACGTGTTCGGACCAAAGTCTGTCGAGGTGATGGCCTATCAGGGTGCCGAGTACAATACTTGGTCACGTCTTTATTTCTCGGCCCAGAGTAGCTTTGGCCTTGAATCACCAAACTCGCTTTGCCAAGTTGGCAATACTGTGTTCTTCCTGTCAACCGGTAAAGAGCGTGGAAAGTGCATAATCGCCGCCACTGGCACCGCGTTTGAAGTGGTGTCCGAGTCATGGCTGGACGAAAAACTGGATGCCGAGAACACAGACACGGCTTACAGCTTTGCCTACTCCACGTCTCACCACATGTTCTTGATTCTACAGCTGAACACGCTTGGAGAGACATGGTGCTATGACATCAGCGAGAAGGAATGGCACCAACGCACAAGCCGTGACAGCAAGACTACGCTTGAGATACAGTGGCGACCCGGCGGAATTGCCTACTGGCACCAGAAGTTTTACGTGTTTACTAATGACGGCATGGTTGGCCGTCTCGAAGGCTGGGAAGAGCAGTGGCCGGATGGCTTCAAGTTGCCGGTCATACGACACAGGCAGGGACCTGTGTTCGTCAGTGACAACCGTCCCTTCATTATCGAAGAGTGCGCACTTGAATGCAACGTCGGCACACATCCGGACTACAAGCAAGATCCGGACGTGTTGCTGGAAGTGAGCAAGGATGGCGGCATGACGTTTGGCAACGTGCGCTCGGCAAAGTTCGGACGTACCGGCCAGTACGACCATCGCGTAAGGTTCCACGCACTTGGAATGGTACGCCTTTGCGTGCTGCGTGTGACGTTCTCCGAGCCTATGGATTTTGTGTTGACTGACTGTGACATACGTGCTGCAAAGACAAGGAGCATGATCTAATGCTTAGAGGTGGTGAAATAGGCTTGAACATGCCCATAGAGATGGTAAGGCAAGTCCTTGCCGGGACATGGGCAGAGTACGAGAAAGAAGGGTGGCATATAGTGTCATGCCCTCTCTTCACCATGATGGAGAAGGTCTGCCCAGTTGGCGCCACTGTGCTGCCACTGGTGCCGTGGCGCCAGAGCTATGCGGACGTTGTCTACAACGGTGGGCACAGCAAGCAACTGGTCAAGCCTGGCCAGAAAACAATAGATATCAGCGGACGGAATTCATTTGTCCGCATTGTCCAGTTCGGACAGGGAGACAAGTAATATGGGAATCTCGATGTCAGATATAGGTGAATTCGTTGTCAATCCGTTCGGACTGGCTGATGCTGGCGGAGCCGCACTGGATTACCTCGGCAAGTCTCTGGGTCTTGACAACAGCTCGCAAGTTGAGCAAGGTCAGCAATCTATTGACCAGCTCATGGCCGAGGCAACTCGCACTGGCGAGGCAAACCGTGGACTGTTTGGAGACTATCTCGGACAGATGCAGGACATATACGGTGATGGTGCATCCAAGTACAGCGAAGCTGTGCAGCGCCTTTCCGATGCTATCGGAGAAGGTCCGTCACAGTTCTCGTTCAACGGTGACATCAACCAGTACTATGACAAGTTTGCCAACCAGAGGGCACAGCAAGCAATGAATGCGCTGGGCGCACAGGCTGCTGCTGGGGGCCATCGCTGGTCCAGTGACTTCTTGAATAATATGGCGGCAAAGCAGCAAAGTTTGGCTAGTGAAGAGTGGTCCAAGGCATACGACAAGATGATGCGGGATCGTCAGCAACAGCTCTCTGAATGGCAAGCCGGACAGCAAGCCAACCAGAATTACTTGAACAACCTAGGCACTGTTGCAGGACTGTACGGCAACGACCGAAATCAACTGGCTGGTTCCTATGGAGATTACATCAGCAACATGGCTTCGCAGAACAATGCGGATCTGCAGACACGTACAGACCTTGGTCAAGCACGTACCAACCTTGGCATGCAACAGAAGAGCGGGGCGGGCGCATTGCTTGGCGGCGTAGGCAACATCCTCGGCGGAATCTTCGGAGCATAAGGAGAAGGAATTATGGCATTATCAGTTAACTGGAGATGGAGCATGCCTCAGGTTGGAAGCCCTAATGCACAGTCGGATGACATAGCGCAGGGCTTGAACAACTTGACACAAGGCATTGGCCGTATGATAGGCGGTATCCGCCAAGAGAATCGTGAAGACGAGCAGCGTAGACAAGCCCAGGAAAACTGGGAACGCACCTTCGACGAGAACAAGCTGCAGCGCACTCTGCAACAGCAGAACTGGGCCAGACAGTTTGCACAGAATCAGATGCAAGCTGCACAGCAGCAAGAGAATTGGCAGAAGCAATACGAGATGCAGAAGGCCATTAACGATCTCGACATGGAAACCAAGCAAGGTTATAGAGAATGGCTCAAGGGTCTCCTATCCAATTCCTTGATGGGCGGATACGAGAATGAAGACGAGTATCAGCGTCTGAAGGAAATGTTGTTCGGTGATTCAGGGAATGATGACATCCGTGCAATCATGATGGGTCTGAATCCAAACTTGTAGGGGTAAGTGATGGCAGTTAAGGCTGGTGAAGTTCTTAGGCTATTGACCTCCTTTATGGGAGGAGTCTTGGGTGGAGCTGCCCAAGGCATAGCTACCGGATTTGGTGGAACCGGAACCGGTCTTGCTTCACGTGTTCTCGCTGGTGCTTCTCCATATACTGTTGCTGAATATCCAGATAGAAAAAACCCGTTTATTTACGATGTCGAATGGAAAGCTCCTCCTGAAGGCAAGAGAAGCGCTGATCCAGATTTCAACTCTGAATACAAGAAGCACCCGTACCCACGCTTTATGCGCATGCAGACGCTTGACGAGCATAACCGTGCTCTAAACAAGTATATCAGACCTGGCATGACACCGCTTCAGCAGAAAGAAGCAATACGCCGTGGTATTGAAGAAGAGAAGAAACTTGAGAGTTACTGGACCAATGATGACAAGCCACGTTCTGATAAGGTCAAGTCAAGCTCATCTGCTGTATCTGATGTTCATGTGAACCCAGATGGCACCATTTCAGTACGGTTCAGACAACAAGGTAAATGGTACACATACGGTGGTGGCCCTACATCGTATGACGCTGCACTGGCAGCAAACGACTTGGTGACAGCAAACTCGATGGGTAAGGCAATCAACAAGAAGACCGGCTGGTGGTCGGTCGGTAACAACCACAAGCTTTGGTAGAGGTAAAACATGGATATGGAATTCAGATGGAATCGTGGACCTGTTAAGTCTACACTTGATGCCGAAGAGGCGTACCGCATGGGCTTGGCAAATGCTGCACTGGCTGGCGCACGTCCAGAAGCAGCAGCATATGCCACCAATACGCCGGTATCTTACTACAGGAATGCGCCTCAAGGGGATTTCAATGATCTCATGAAGCAAGCAAGCGATGCGCAGAATTCAGCCATGGCTGAACAGGCGCAACGCTTGCTTGCTATGGAGAGGTTCAAGCAGTTAGAGGCCGAGCGTAACGAATACATGGCCAACAGGAAGAAATTCCTTAACGATCCGAACACGCAGATGGCTATAGGCATGGCTCTCGGTGGACAGCCTGGTGCTTTGATGAGCCTTATCACTGATAAGAGCAAGGGAACAAAGGCATCCGAATATCAGAGCAAGATGGACAGCTTAGAGAGTGACATGCTGAATGCCATATCCATACTTGGCCAATATAAACCATCTGATCGCCGTAATTTCCAGCAGATGATGAGAAGGATTTATCCGAGCAAGTTCGAGGAACTTGAAAACATGGGCGCAGTGAGCCGCATGGGCGGATGGCCAGCATGGTTAGAATTCCTTGGTGCTACACAGGCTGAAATAGACGCAGCTAAGGCCGAGGCGCTTCGCAAGAAGAACAGAGTCTCTCGTATCAGGGGCGGTAATAAGTAAGGCGGTAGGATATGGCTTTCAAGAACTGGGGCGCATTTGTAGACAAGTACGAGAACGATGACGAGCTCATGGAGCTTCTCGACAAGAGCGGCATAAACTGGGGTAAGTTGCCAAATGACGAAGCCCGTTTTGAGGCTATGTACAATTTCCTCAGGACAAAGCCTAAGACATGGGAAAAGGAAAAGTACGACGAACTCTGGCTTGACTTTGGTGAAAGAAACTATGAAAACAAGCAGGGGTTCAAGTACAATCCCAAGAGCATCATGGGTGAACTTGGTAACTACGAGGACATCGAGAAGGACGGTGTGAAGACCTCTGCTCTCGACCAGTTCCGCAAAGACTACTGGAGTGCCAGCAAGGACAAGAGGGACTACTGGAAGACAAAGTTCGAGAAGGCCCACGGTCAGAACTCCTGGGAACTTGTCAAGAAGGTCATGCAAGCGGATCTTCATAACAAGATGATGAGCGACATAGAGAAGAAGCGCTCAGACATCATCGAGGGAGAAGCCGAGGAGTCGCCTTGGTACGACTACGTGAATTCGTCGCTCATGGGTCTGTTCACGCCTAGGATAAAGTCCGCCCTGAAGGAAGGCCGCGACATAAGCGCCACGGACGTACTCGGCGACCTTACCGAGAACGCGGCATATGCGGCGTTCCCTGTAGGACGCGTAGGTGGTCTCGTCGCCAAGGGCATTGCCAGGCCGCTGTCCAAGTTATTTAACCAGACTACCGCGAAAGGCGCTGGTAAGCTGCTAGGCGGAGCACTGGCCGAGTTCGGCGCACCGGCTACCATCGAGGCTGCCGACTACGGTCTCAACAAGGCCGACACCTGGCTGACCGGCGCCGAGGACGATGCAAGGTTCGAGCCGGAGGATATCCTCCTTGGTGGCTTTACCAACCTGGGCGTCAACAAGGGCCTGGGCAGGACAGCCGGCTTGGCGTTGAACACCATGGGCAAGAAGGTTTCCGGAAAGATACCGAAGCCCATCCGTGAAAGGCTCGAGGGTGTGAAGAGCCCGAAGGAAAAGGCCGAGGAAATGATTGACAATGCAAAGGAAACGTTGCTCGATGCCAACATGAATCCGATGGACGTGTACAAGTATGCTGTAAAGGAAGGCAAGGCGCCTCCTGACATGCAAGCACAAGAGAACGCTATAAGGATCTTAAAGATTGCCGAGCAAGCCGATCCTAAGATGCGTACACAAGCTATTGAATATGCAAACAAGGCCAAGGAAGAAGCAACCAAGAACCGTGACATGTTTGCACAGAAACTGGATGACCTGGAATCACGCAAGACTGGTGCTGGCATAGAGCACGAAACTGGCGTGCTTGATGACAAGGCTTACACAGACCTAGTAGACGAGCTTGACATAGATATCGGTAACGCTCGTGAGTTGATGGACGAGTATACTGACGATGTACTTAAGGCAGATAAGCGCATAACAGAACTTAATAAATCCGCTAAGGCTCAGGAAATTCTTGACGGATTGAGCAATGTAGATAGTGAACATACATTAACAGGCCGAAACAAGAAGATACTGAACGGTCCTCCTCCAGCAGCGTCTTACCAGCTTACGCCGGTGCCATTAATGTTCAAATCTCTTGAGGCTGATTTTGGTCTACCCGAAGGTACTTTTACAGGTCACCCTGAGCTACTCGCTCTGTTCGGACGAAAAGTGCCTCCTACTACTGGCGAGCGTCTCGGCGAGGCTGCATTCAGCTGGGCCGTCAACAAGGCCGGTACTGACAGCGATGCGCAGGTGGCCTCTACCATCACGCAAGGCGTTATCGACCCGAAGAAGCTGCGCAAGGGACAGTACGAGCGCAGGGAAAAGGCAAAGACTGGCCGAGCTGCCAAGACTCTCGAAGCCGTTGTATCAAGCGAGTACGACTTGACGGATGAAGACAAGAAGTGGCTGAGAAAAATTTCCGAGAACCCTGGCATGGTGAAGGGATACGGCAAGGACGCCGGCAGTACTGACTTTACGCTCTGGATGCTTCGCCGTGGGACGGACCTGCTTAGGAACACAGAACTTGCTCGTCCAGCGTTCGACGTGGAATAGGAGTAATTTATGGAAGAGCTGATATCTACAGACATGACAGAATACATCGAACCAGAATTCGATTCCCAGGAGATCATCGACAAGTTCCGTGATTTCCGCGACCGTTCCAAGGCTCAGTTCGACGAGAACTATGACGCCATGCGAGAAGACAGGGCTTTCCTTAATGGAGACACACAGTGGTCTTCAAAGGATTCGAAATTCGTTAAGAGTAGCCGATATCGGCAAACTGTTAACGTCATTTCGAATAACGTGAACAGCGTTGTCAACCAGTACTCGCTATTTCCCTACGCCTTTTACACTGGCGAGCCGGAGGAAGACCAGATACTTGATAACTGGATGAAGCACGGCTCCAACAGCATAGCTGGTTCCGAGGCGTTGAAGAACTCGGCCTCGCTCGGCTTGGGCGTGCTTGCCATGGGCATGGAACGGGATGGCCTACCCTGTATCTACTCCATACAGGATTTCAACCGTGTCATACTGGATCCTGAGAGTGTCGAACTCGATGGTAGTGATATGGTCGAGGGCGCCCTAATAGACTACAGAGGAAAGCGTTGGGTCGAGCTCAACTACGGTCCAGAATATGTCCCCGGCGAGCGTGAGAACAACATCGTTCCTTGCCGCAAGAACATGGTTCCCATCGTCACTTACTTTGTCCTTGAAGAAGAAGGATGCCACGTCTACACACTGATTAACAACCGTGCCGAGGATTCCGGCATATTGCCCATCAACCGCATCCCTATCTTCCCAGTGTTCGGTGAACGCTACTTTGACGATGACGGAGACATGCACTGGACGGGCATGGTGGCAAAGGGCCGTTCCATTCAGAAAATCGTGAACCTAAGCGTAACCCAGTTGGCCGAACGTCTCGCCATGTCGCCGAAGGCGCAGTGGAGAGGCTCTGTGGACGCCATCAAGGGCCTTGAAAACTATTACAAGGACGCTGGCTCAGGTAACAACCCAATCATTCCTTACAACAGGATGGACGCCGATAATAAGGTAAAGCTGGATCCGCCTGAGCGCTTTGATGCCAAGGTTCAGTTCGAGGACTTGTCCGGAATTATCGGATCCACTCTTGCCGTGATGGGCTCTGTGACTGGCGTGGATAGCCACGGTCTGGTCGAGCAGAACACGATGAAGACTGCGACGGAAATCAACTACGCTGCAGAGACTTTCTCGACCAATATACGTCACTACATGGTTCACTTGCAAGCAACAATGAAGGAACTGGGTGACTGTATCGGCGTGATGCTAGGTGTCGAAAACCAGGTCAAGATTTGCCAAGGCCCAATCGAGTTCCTCGGTTTGAAACAGGCTCGTGCAGAGATTGTGCAGCTCATTCAAGTGGCCGAGCCGAACCAGAAGCCAGCTCTTGTTGACGCTCTGATTGAGACTTATCCGGACAACCCAACCATGGCCAAGCTCTACGCAAGGCTCCATGCCATCAAGGCTCCTACTCCGATGGAACTTGAAATGCAGCAGACTTGCGAAATGATGAAGCAAGCCATTGAAGAAAAGGACCAGCAGATCCAGCAGATGGATCAGCAGCTCAAGTACTACGAGGTACAGGCCAACAACAACGACAAGAACCTTGCCTTCGAACTCAAGAAGATGGAACTTGACCACCAGTACGATATGGAGAACACCATCCTCAAGGCCCAACTTGACCAGGGCACTGATGCCAACCGTGCCGCCATTGATGAGCAGCGTGCTGTGAACAAGCTGGAAGGCGAAGCCCAGTCCATGGCTCTCAAGATACAAGGACAGAAAGCCCAGCTTGCTGTACAAGACGCCAAGGACCGGATGGAACTGAACAAGAAGGCAGCACTGGACCAGATTGCTGTTTACAAGGCCCAAACCAAGCCACAAGAGAAGGAGGCTGAGTAATGCTTACGTTTAGCTTCAACCCAGGTGCCGTTGTCGATGAGACCGGCACGCCTCTCGCCGCTGGCCGTGTCAGCGTGTACGTGCATGACAGCAACGTGCTGGCACGTGTCTATACTATGGAAGGCGATGACTACGTAGAGGCCGAAAACCCTCAGCTACTGGACGACAACGGTCGTCTCTCTGCTACATTGTTCGCAAGAATAGGCGTGTACGATGTCAAGATTGAGAAGAACAATGGAGACGGTACCTACGAGGATTTCGACAACTACGAGATAGGTCTTGACATAGACTTTTCACAGGCTGGCGCCAGCACGGTGTCGAGCGTTGAAGACTTGCAAGACATTGACCCAGCCGTGTCAGGCTCTGTCGTGACTGTCAGTGGGCCTTATCCGGCAACGTACATCTGGGACGAATTGTCCACGGATACGCCGGATGGCGGCGTAGTGGTGGACAGCAACGTCCAAGGCGAAGGAAACTGGATCTTGCTCTGGGACGACGAGATGCTTCCTTGTACTGTGTACGGCATTACTCCAGGCAACGAATCCAACATGGCCGCATTCCTGTCCTATGCTGACACCATTGGCCACTGGGGGATTCAGACGCCCAGGATATGCCGCTTCCCTGCTGGCGAGTACATTTCTTCAATAACCTACACTACACAGAAAGGTATCTACATTGACCGAGGTGCACGTTTTAACTGGGCCACCATCACGTGCCCTTACGTGTTAGCACAGCCTACTGACAACTGGATTTTCGGCCAGACATGGACTGTCACGAGCAACAACGCCGTGGCGTATCTCTCTTGGTTCCGATTCCGTTCGGACTTTGTCGGGTACGGAGCTCCAGTCGTGTACGTTGACAAGGACAACACAAGTGGTGCCCAGCAAGTCACCCTGCAAGGCAAGGAAGTACATTTCTTCATTACCCCGCCATCGTGGCTCATGATCAACGACTGTATCCAAAATGTGCCAAGTTCTGGCATGATCAAGCCAGCCCGTGCATGGGTGGACAAGCTGTTCAGTGTGGGCCGGAACTTTGAAATCATTCCTCACGACGACGTGATGAATCCGTACTACGAGTTCAGTGTCGGCGGTGACCAGTACCCGACAATGCGACTTACTGATGACCAGTGCGTGACTTTCCACAACGGCATCAAGGTCAAGGAAGGCATAGACATTCCCGTCCAGGGCAACTACCCCCAGCAATGGTGGGGTTATTTCGACGGTAGCACCGGGCCACAGATTCAGATTAAGGCTGAGGGTACGGTCGAGTGTACCACGCTCAAGTCCAGTGGCAGCACAACGGCTGGCTCACTGAACGTGACCAACGCAGCCACCATAGGCGGCAACCTCTCGCCCAAGGGACACCTGGTCCACAACTACGGCTGGCTCAGCGACCACCGTGACGTCATCGTGACCAGCGACAGCATCAACATTTCCACCGACGCGTTCAAGTCGTACTACCCTAACGGCACAATACTGAAGGTGGTCAACTACAGTGGCGACTCAATCACTGTGACTGCAGCCAGCGGAAACGACGTGTCAGTGCCAAGCTACACGTTCCGCTCGTTCATAAAGATTGAGGGCACATGGTACCCTAACTTCTAGTCCGACTGATACTTATAGGTGAGGAATATTATGCTTAGTAATGATCAGCTTAAATATCACATGGCCCGATATGTCAAGGGGCGTCATATAGAGGATATAGAAGGATACTCGGAAGCAATATCCTCACCATTGAAGTATGTACTGCATCACCGTATGGAGATACAACCAGATGGGGTTCGTCTCTCTAAACAATGGATGATTGACCACGACATCTATTACGACCTTGACCCCTGTATGTTGATATTTATGGAAGATTCCGAGCACCGGAAGCTGCACGGCCCTTTACAAAAAGGACATAGGAAACGTCTGTCAAAAGAACAGAGGAAACAATCAGCCATTAAACATCTTAGTCATACAGGTCGGGAATATTATAACCATTTCAAAATTTTGCCGTTTGAGGATAAGGGCAAATATAAAAAGGAAGTGGATTACAAGAGATATTATGGTTTCTGGTCTTGGGAGAAGGAGGTTGGATAATGGCTGTAGAATTTGCTAGACTTTACCCTGACTCTATACAGTTACAAGCAAAGAACGGAGCCTTGCTGACCGATGGCTTTGTAAAGGTTTTTCTTGCTGGTACCGATACCGTAGCAGAAACATTCTGCGACTACACTGGAACTAGAAACCCAGAAAAGATCATTATTGATAATAATGGTCGTGTAGATATTATCTGTGATAAGGATCGCGGATACAGAGTCGAGGTATATGACGCCAACGGAGCCTTGCTCTGGACCGAGGAGCCCGTGTTCTGCACGGGTGGAGGAGGTGGCGCAACCATTACTGACATAGTGTCTACGAATGGTTCGGTCACTGTGGACAAGTCCACCGTTGGTGGCACTGTCACATACGACCTCGGCATTGCCCCTGCGGACTCTCCGGAATTCCTTGAATGGTCCACGGGTTTCCGTGGCAACATGACCTACGGTACCGACAAGGTGCCGAACTACTCTGCCGGCACGATGTCGTTCGACCAGTACGGCGTCATGGTCTACAAGGACAGATACTATCACATTACAAATAAGTTCTACATAAAGCCTCTCGGCACCGGTACCAACTACGAGACCTTCGAGGTCGCGCTCATGTTGCGCAATCCTGCCGATGGCACGGCCATCTCCGTAGAGATACGCAAGTGGGACATCGACACGTCCTTGACCGATGAAGTCCAGGTCGAGATGTCGTTCGACTTGACACCGACCCATGACGGCGAGCTTTACTGGGAATTCTACAACAGTCTGCCAAAGTTCGAACACACGGACGCGTGGATCCAGATTCACCGCGTGTATAGCGGGATCAACGCCGTGCCGGACACGTGCGCCACGAAGCAGTGGGTGTCCAGCAATTACCAGCCACTGTCCGGCATGTCGAGCTATGTTGCATACTCGGCAATCGAGCACAACGGCGACGGTGCCATAAGTGGCATCAACGGTTCGTCCATTGTCGGAGAATTGGACACTGACACCGTGTCTGCAATCGCTTCGAGCTATGCTGAGAGTGCGGCAAGCAGCAAGCAAGACATGTCGGCGATGACGGCATATGCGACTACTGGTGACCTGCTGAACTATGTCCCAGGCTCTGCATATACAGCTTACACTGCTCACGTTGAGACGGACAAGCTTGATGCATCTGCCTCGTCCTGGTTCTATCCTACAAGCAATCCTTCCGGATTTATCACGGGTGTGGACCAGTCCTCGCTGTCCTCGCTCATCGACTACAGTGCTTTGGAGTATGACGGCAGCGGCCACATCAGCGGTATCAGTGGGAGTGCCATAGGTGGGCAAGGTGGTACCGATTCCGCGACAGTGTCAGCCATTGCATCTGCATACGCGGAAAGCGCGGCAAGCGGCAAGCTCGACAACAGCGCGTCCAGTACCTGGTACCCGATGAACGGCAACCCGTCAGGGTTCCTCACCGCACACCAGGACATTTCGAACAAGCTAGATACGAGCGCATTCAACGCTTACAGTGCTGGCGTGGATACCGCCCTTGCGGACAAGCTGGACAAGACTGCCTATGATTCCGCGAAGTACCAGAGCGAGTTCCGTCCTTGGGCGTCCGCGCCCACGTCCGGCTCACTCGTGATGGAGCAGAGCCGTTATCCTCGCATGGTGCAAGCAATCATATCCGGTACAGGTGGCAGCGCCACTGCCGGTATCGTCCCGCCGGTGCCTGCGCAAGACCCGGAAGCCGTGCGCGTGCTCGTAGCTGCAAGCGGTTCTCTCGCGGACGTGACTTGGCAGGATGTCAACACCTATGTATCTAGCAAGGCCGATGTCTCTTCGATGACGAGCTACATGCCTTACAGCTCGCTCGGATATTCCGGCACTGTAATCACGTCTATCGACGGCTCGGCCATCGGCGGGCAAGGCGGCGAAGGACACGAGTATACAGGCGTTTACCCTGTCGTGGTTGACAATACAGCAGACACTATCAGTGTGTCCAACATACCTCTGTGTCTCGAGACGCCACTGTCCGCTAGGGAGTCGGCCGGTTCCGCCATCATCGGGATCGACTTGACTAATTATGCGACAACTGCGTATGTCGACTCGAGCGTGTCAAGCAAGGCTGATTATTCTGCACTTGACAACAAGCTTGACAAGACTGCCGAGGTTGTTACTTCTACAGCTACACAGCTATACGCTGGTACTGACTACCTTGTATCTGTCAACAATGCGGCAATAAGTGCTGCAAGGGCAGGACAAGCCGCGAATGCGTCGCTTGCTACGTCTGCTTGGTATGACGGCACCGGTCGCTACATATCGGCACTTCCCGATTCAGCCGCCGTATCGGCGATTGCTTCGGCGTATGCCGAAAGTGCGGTAAGCAGCAAGCAGGACACGCTCGCTTTTGCATACAACACGGAGAACCAGATTTCATCCATTAACGGCTCGGCAATCGGTGGGCAGGGCGGAGGAACCGATTCTGCGACAGTGTCAGCCATTGCTTCGGCCTATGCCGAGAGTGCTGCAAGCAGCAAGCAGGACAGTTCGGCGATGTCGTCATATGCGCTGAGTGCAGACGTGTCGTCTACAATAAGCACCGTGTCGACAAACTCTGCAAGCTGGGCATCAACGTTAGAGACTGCATCGGCAACTGCCTACAAACAGAACGGTACTCAGCTGGTGACTTTCACCGGTGTTGCGTCTGCCGACACCAAGCCGTTGATTGCACAGACAATCCAGGCTGGCGCCGTGCAAAGCATTGGCACATCCAACTTTTTCTACGGTCCGTCGGCCAAGCCGTTCACAGCGAACACTGCTGGGATCTACGCGCCTCTTCAGTACGCGACCGGAGCTTGCCTAGCCATGGACGGCGGCACCTACCGTGCCTATTTCAAAGGCAACGAGTGGTTCATTTCCGATATTGGAAATAATCGGTCTGGTGCTGTTCGAGCAGAGGTACACGCCTCCCGCGGTATTCACATCAGCGGAAGCAACACGGCTGGCGTTGGTTTCGACTTGCTCACCACTGGACTCAACTTTACAAACAATACCGGTACCACGTCGATGACTCCGGCGAACATTGCAGAATGGA
>Ga0310697_10002212_pt1 | contig 21032 bp, 19 predicted proteins | sample 172DNAGHGlowgp2_FD_203883 | JGI IMG/M metagenome (GOLD analysis project Ga0310697, IMG submission 203883) | Sheep rumen microbial communities from Palmerston North, Manawatu-Wanganui, New Zealand - 1728 DNA GHGlow gp2 (v2) (version 2) | ecosystem: Host-associated > Mammals > Digestive system >... | reverse complement strand
TCGAGACGGCGCCGACCGGCGAGTACATCACCGGGCCGCGCTTCGCGATTCCGTTCACCCGCGTCCTGACGCCGAAGTTCATGAAGGACATCGACGAACTCCGCACCTACCGGATGGATATCCGCAAGGTGCTCGTCGACAACTCCATCAAGGACGGCCTCGCGACGATCGACGGCAAGTTCATCGAGTCCGTCAACTCGATCATCTTCAACTGCGACAAGTACGGCCGCAACCTCGTGACCGGCAAGAAGCAGCTGATCGACTTCTACGACGGCATCACCCGCGAGACGTTCGCGGAAGCCAAGAAGCTCCTGCCTCGCGGCAACGAGAACGGGAAGTTCAACCTGCGCAACTACATCTGCCTGATGAACGACGTGACGGCTCAGGACCTCCTGAAGCTCGATCGCAACGCCGTCGGCGGTGACATGGCGCAGGAGATGTTCAAGAACGGTCTCACGATGGACACGATCATGGGGGTCAAGTGCCTCTTCACGATCAAGTCCGCGCTTGTTCCGGACAACTACGTGTACTTCTTCGCGGCGCCTGAGTTCCTCGGCAAGGCCTACTACCTCGAGGACTGGACGATGTTCATGAAGAAGGAAGCGTACTTCCTCGAGATGTGGTCCTACTGGACCGGCGGCTTCGGCTTCGGCAACATCGCCGGCGTTGCGCTCGCCCGCTTCAACCAGACCGGCAAGGGCAACACGGTTCCGTACAGCCTTGATCCGACCAAGGGCCAGATCATCGGCACGAGCGGAACGGCTACGGCGTGGGGCAAGGGCGCGGCTCTCTAACAGGGTCGACGCATGACATATCGGGGCTCGGTCTTCGCGGGCCGGGCCCCGTTTGTTGGAGGGATGGCTGAGCGGCTTAAGGCAGCGGTTTGCTAAATCGCCGTGTGGCGTAAAGCTGCACCGTTGGTTCAAATCCAACTCCCTCCGCCATTTTGACAGAAGCATACACGAGTAACGCAATGAGCGACACGACCATATTGGACGGTTTCATGGAAGGCTTCGCGAAGACCGCCGAGGAGGCAGGCCTTCAGGGCGAGCAGGTGCGGGAGCTTCTTGAGCTGTCCGTGGATCTTGCCCAGCGTGAGAACCACAGCGCCGACTTCGACGCAGGGTTCATGTCAGTCATGGGAGGTTGAGCCTATGGCGCTCAAGCCGACAGGCAACAGCGGATACCTGACTGACGTAGACGTCAGGATCTGGCTTCGGGACAACGATCCCGAGGCAAACCTGCTTCTTGACGATTTCGAGTTTTCGCCTGAGGAGATCCGGACGGCGATGACTCTCACTGCTGACTACTGGAATGAAACTCCACCGAATGTCGGATCGTACGACTATGACAAGTTCCCGTACAGGTTCGCCCTTTTGCGTGGAACTGCCGCGAATCTGCTGTTCATGGCAGCCCATCGGTTCAGGCGTAACCAGCTGAACTACAACGCCGGTGGACTTACCGTGGACGACCAGAACAAGTACCAGCAGTACGACTCCGCCGGCGCGCGCTTGTGGGAGGAGTACAAGCAGTGGGTCACGACGAAGAAGCGTGAGATCAATGTTGGTCTCGGATGGGGGACGGTGAACTGACGTATGCGCGATACGTTCGAGTACGAAGACCTGCCGATAGCGGCTCTTGAGATCCTGCCATATCACGGGCAGGGCTTTGTGTTCAACTGGGAGCTCAACGATTCGTTCTCGGCGCCTGGTCCGTTCGAGTTCCGCATTCAGATGGCGCCGACACCTACAGGTCCGTGGGAGACCATTTCTGAGCCGATCATAGACAGCTACTACTGGGCCGACGAACGCAAGCCAGTCGGCAAGACCGCCGCTCGCAACTACCGTGTGACGATGGTCGACGCAGCCGGCGTGCAGTATGCGTCTGAGCCGGTGCTGCCGGCAGGCGATTTAGACTTGCGCGAGTTCCTAATCGCCCGTGAGATACTCCGCAAGGAAGAGCTTAACGCACGCATGATGGCCGGTGTCAGAGGGCAGGTATGGATTGCGGCCGAGTACGGCACTAAGTGTCCGAAGTGCCTTGATCCCATAACAGGCCATGTCCGTAACTCGCATTGCAGCAAGTGCCACGGAACAGGCTTCTACCCGAGCCACTACGGTCCGTTCACCATGTGGCTCTCGTTCTCGCAGAGCCAGAACGGGATGACGCATGATGAAGTTGGCGGAACCAAGGACGACAAGCAGTTCTCGGTGCGGGCCATTGGCACACCTCGTCTCAAGAAGAATGACGTGATACGTGACACGCGGACAGGAAAGATGTTCTACATACAGGCCGTCTCTAACGCCGCTGAACTGCGCCGCATACCGATTGTGCAGCAGCTGACGGTGAGCGAGGCCGTGACGACTGACCAGTGCTACGATCTTGTAGAGCGCAAGGAGATTGGCCATGCTTAACAACGTACCAGACCGCGAGATCCAGTCGTTCCATGAGTTGGCCGGAAACGAGCTCATCTGCCAGCTGCGCAAGACGCCAATGGTGCTGTACGGCATCTTCACGGAATTGGCGCAGCAGTTCTGGAGCGGCAGTCCGGAGGAACGGCTGTTTGGCACACCTGACGTGAAGTGGGACAAGGACGCGAACAAGACTACGATCTGGATCGACACGGAGCTTCGCTGGGAGGCGACGCATCCCGAGTTCCGTCCGGCGATCTACGTCAAGCTCGCGCCTATCCAGTACGGAACGATAACAGGCAATACGACTGGGCTTGTGCACCGCGATGTGCAAGAGGCAGAGTACCACTATGCAAGAACAGGCTCTAGCCAAGTGTCGTTCGTGCATATCGGCGCAACTGCCGGTGAGGCGTGCTCGCTCGCGGATGCGACGCTTGACTATCTTGACGCGTTCTCGCCGGTCATCACTGACGATTTCTGCTTTGACTGGTTCAAGCTTGCGTCCCGTGAGCCTATGCACGCGATGGGCAAGGACTCCAACGAGAAGTACGGATCGGTCGTGACATACGACTTCAGGTTCACGGATTCGTGGTCGCTTAAGCTCGAGTCTCCGAAGCTGAAGCGTTTCATCGTGAGGACCTCCACGGCCGTGCAGAACCGCATAGAGGTCGGAGACTATTGGGATTTCAAGCCGCCTGACGGTGGCCTCGGTCTTCCGCCGGGGCTTACGCGGAGGGTGGAGTAGTGCAAAAAATCAAATGGTACCTATTGTCGCACATCGGCGTTTGTGGTATCATACAAACCGTGATGAACTAACAAGCAAAAAAGGAGTCATATGGGCACTTACGTTCTTCCCCAAGTGAGGGTTTTCCAGGAGTTCGCGAGGACGCCGAACGACGTCACGCAGAGCCTGAACGCGTTTCTCATCGGACCGAGCTATCAGCTTATGCGATATGCCGACAAGTCAGAGCGCGCGTCCTGCACGTATGCGGACTATAAGACCGGCGAAGCTTTGCCGCTTCAGTGGGCTGCCGGCTATACGGGGTCGAAGCCTGATACGTCATGGTATGGCGTCACTGTTGCTGGCGCGTATGTTGATATCGGAGGCGGTAGCAAGACAGGGACCTGTAAGGACAAGAGCCCGACAGGGACAAGTGCAGCCGGGTACGGGACGAAGTTTGAGTTCACATCCAGCAAGGCCATCGATTCTGCCGATGACCCTGCGTTTGGTGTGACCGTACGGGTTGGTGATTTCCTGGTGTACACGGACGGCAGCGAGATAAAGGCAACCAAGATCCGCAGCATAACGAGCGTTGCGACTGCGTCAGGGGCTGATATCGTTTACAAGGCAGAGGTTGTCGTGACAGACCTGGTACCCGTAGTTGCTGCTGGTACGGCTTCGTTGAAGTTTGCCCGTCACTTCGATGCTATTGATATCGTTGAGGCGAGTCTCACTCCTACGGCGTCCGGTGTTACGGTAGCGGCACACGCCAATGCCGACATTGGTGCGTCTTCGGTGTGCGAGGTCATATTCGGAAGGGCATACCTCAATCAGCGGAATCTCCGTGTCGACCATTCCGACGGGGTTTATTCTGTCGCTTCCGACGCCGACATCTTCCAGGAGCTGGGCGCGTATGACTCTCCTGACAGCCCTCTTGCCTACGGGCTCCACATCATGCGTCTCAACAGCGTCGGGTCTGTCCGTTACATCGCCGTGGAGAGCGACGATTCCGCAGGATACGCAAAGGCCCTTGATCGGGCGTCTGTCACTACTGACGTGTATGCGTTCTGCCCGCTCACAGAGGACAAGTCCATCATTGACATGATCGTGGCAGACTGCAACAGGCTGTCGACGCCAGAGGAGAAGAGCTGGCGCATCTCCTTCTTCAGTCTTCCGACGTCCAAGGTCGTCGACGTGACGCCGCAGCGCTCTGGGGTTCCTGAGAAGTGCAAGGTTGACTCGTCGAAGCATTTGACATGCTATAACGCCGGCGGCACCGCGACCAGTACTGTTGCAAAGTTCACAGAGACCGTACGTGTAGGAGATACCGTGAAGGTCCAGACCGGGACTACCACTTTTGTGGAGACAAAGGTCAAGTCGATCGAGAGCAACACGTCTCTCACGCTCGAGGATAGTGTTTCCGGCGCGTCAAGTACGGCATGCACGTTCTGGATCCTGCATGAGCTCGGATATTCCGAGTACGTTGATGCGATCGCCGCTACGTCTGAGAACTTCAAGGACCGCAGGGCGTATAACGTATTCCCGAACAGCCTCCGGGCGTCGGACGGGCGTTACGTTTCCGGCATGTATGGCGCCGCGGCCGTCTGCGCGCTAGCCTGCTCTGTGCAGCCGCAGCAGCCTATCACGAACGTGGAGATCAAGGGCTTCACGGACCTGCCAGACGTGTACAGCAAGTTCAGCCGAGACGAGCTTAACCGTATCGCCGCCGGCGGAACCCTGATCCTCATGCAAGACAAGCGTGGCGGTGCGGTGTATGTCCGCCATCAGATCTCGACGGCGTACTCCGATGGAGATCTCAACGAGACCGAGTTGAGCCTGGTCAAGAACCTCGACAGCGTAAGCTACTACTTCGCCAACCGGTTCGCGCCGTACCATGGCCGTTACAACGTGAGTGACGACCTCATCACGGAGCTCCGCGGAATCATCGAGGATGGCCTTGCCCACCTTGAGACGACGACCGAGACGAACAAGCTCATCGGGCCGCAGGTTCTCGCCGAAGGCACCGAGATCCGCGCGTTGTACCGCGACCCGGACGAGAAGGACAGGGTCTACGCGAACGTCGCGTTGAACCTGCCGGCGCCGTTCAACAACTTCGACCTCCATCTTCAGGTCATCTAACAGCAGGGAGTAAAGACAATGGCAGACATCTTTGGCTATAACCGTGGTGGCGCCGCCGACGTATTCGTCGCCGACAGGAGTCGGCTGACGATCGTCGGCGTTGACGGTGTGGACCTCATCCAGAACTGGTCGGTCCAGTATCAGCAGAACATCCAGCCTCTCTACGAGGTCGGCTCGAGCCGGCTGTTCTGGGCGAAGAGCAACCCGATCGGCAGCGGATCCATCGGACGCATCGTCGGACAGAGCTTCCTCACCATGTCGCATGACATCTGTGACGGAGGTACGACCATCACGATCACGAATGCGTCCGGTTCCTGTTCAGGTGGTCAGGTCGGGCTGAGCTGTGTCGGCGCGATCTGCACAAGCATCGGGTTCAGCGCACAGGCTGGGAACCCGACGGTTTCCGAATCGCTCGCGTTCCAGTTCGCATCCCTGAAAGTCGGATAACATGGGTTCCCTGTTCCACCCGACACCGGCAGTTTCGCTTGAGACGGTCCGGCGCGTAGTCGGGTTGGTCAGGAAGGTAGCGGCCAAGTTCCGCGGCTTTGGCGGAGCGCCGTCCACTGCGGCGGACCCGACCTGCGACCGACTGGCTGGCCTAGACAGAATCCCGCAGATAGTGCGGGGTTTTGTCATTCGTTCAGGCATTGGGTCATACGATTGCGAAGTCAGCATAGACGATGGTCGGTATACGGTCGTGTGCTCATCCGTCGCCCCGGTCCTCAGCGACATCTACGGCGTGTCGCAGTCGTGCATGCCGGCACCAGGGTCGTGCGTACTCGTATCTGTCGATCCGGTCGGATTAGGTCAGGGCCGTAAGCCGCGTGGGTACATCCTTGGCGTGATACCGGACGCCGCACCGTCTGGCGGAGACGGGATCCATAAGGTTGCTGATACCGAGTATGCCGAGGGCGGCGTATCGCAGGTTACGGAGTCAGGGCCGGCTGCGATCGCGTCTGACAAGGAATACCCGTATCACGGGGAGTTCCAGGCGGGCCGTCCACATGACATGGTGCCTGGCGAGTACGGGCTCTTGAATCACGCAGGCGCCGGTCTTGTGATCGGAGCGTTGTCGACTACGGTCAAGGGCTCCGAGATGGCAAGCATACGCTGCAGCGCGCTCGATGACCAGGTGCGCGTCACGTCGCGGCATTTCAGGCATATCAACGCAGCCGGCAGCGACGAGATATTCAATGACAACGGGTATATCACAGTCGAGAGCGGCGTCTCGATGTATCACCCGGAGCGTCTTGGCATGAAGGCGGCGAATACGCCTGCGTTCAGCTGGGCGCCTGTCGACCCGCGGTCTGCCGGTGAACGCAGGTCAGGGGTATCTCCGCTCAAGCCGTCACAGACCGCCAAGCGGCGCCTGTACAGGTATTCAGGGTATCTTGGCGATATAGTCAATGTCTTTGTGTCTAGCCCGGATCCTGACAAGGACATAGAGGAGATGGTGTCTCCAGGAGTAGACCGCGGGCTTTTGCATTACCATGTTGACAGTTCTGGCCGGTTTACGATGCGTAGCGCGTCAGGCATATTGTTCGAGCGATATGACCGCATACCTGTCCCCAAGAGAAAGCACTATGCGTGGGATCCTGCCGGCAACAAGGATGCCGGTACGCCGAAGGAGAAGAAGCCGTTCACGGTCAAGAACGGGTCTCCGATGTCCATTGGGCTCACGATAGCGGATATGGCTGCATGGTGGAACCGGCAGGCGTATACACGGTTCCTGCAGTTCGATAAAGACTTCGTCGTACCCGACCAGTCTGATCTCAAATGCCCTGAGGACAGCTACGACAGCATCGGGAATGCTCGCGAAGAGTTCCAGGAGTACGATACGCGGCATTCCTATATGGGGCTTACGAAGGACGGAGGTATCGTACTTCGGGACGCGTGGGGGTCTGAGATCATCATGGCGGACGGGCGGATAACGCTCAACGCGGCGGCGAACATAGAGATACGGTCTGGGTCGTCCGTTGTGATCCTTGGTGGTGACGACGTGATCGCAAAGGCGTACAACAGCGTTGACGTGAGCGCGACAAAGAAGGACATCCGGATCAAGGCCGAGGGCAATCTGCAGGTCGTGTCGATGAAGAAGGGCGTTCTTGTGCAGAGCAAGTCAGATAACGACGCATCGCCTGACGCATGGGAGAAGGCCGGCGAGGAGCTGCAGAGCGGCGGTGTAGTCATAAAGGCGGATTCGTCGTCAATAGCGTTCCTCGGCAGGAAGGCGGCACTGCAAGGCAAGGAGGGCGTGAATATCGCGTCGTTCGACGAAGACAAGCCAAGCGGGAATGTAGTCCTTGCCGGCCGTCAGGTTTCTGCGGTCGCCACCGATAACGTTCTGGCAACGGCAAAGGGTACGAGCGGGCTTGTGATAGACAGCCAAAGTGCGCTCCTGTGTGCGCCGTCTGTGCTCGCCGTAGGCGGCCAGAGCGCTGCTGATGTGGCCGGCAACAAGATGATGCTCGGCATCCCCGTTGACGCGCCGAGCCTGTATTCGTCGCTCATATCGATATGCAAGAGCCTTGTCCAGATCCACATCGACAATGTCGACTGGTTGCGTCCTATCCCTCCGACTGCCTTCTCGAAGGTCGATTTCAGGTTCAGGACGACTGAGCAGTATGGAACCAAGAATGACTCAGGCCTTGCTGGTGGCGTGTTCAGCGTCTATGCGCCGTCGTGGGCCGTATTGGCCGATGCCGGCAGGAAGGCGCTGTCTGGCTGCACGACGCAGGCCTGGGACGAAGGCGAGGACAGCGCAGGCGAATGCCCATGGCCCGGCAAGGACGCCATGAAGCAGAAGAGCTACCGGACATACAAGGAGCAGAACATTGCAGGCAGCGGGATAGAGCAGGTCACGAGCGGCGAGGCTGGGTTGACAGACGAGCCGTTTTCGTCGTATCATATACGCAGACAAGGTTAAAGGAGAGAGTATGTCAGCAGAGAGTCTTAAAGAGAAGATGCGGGATTTCGCGGCAGGCAAGGTCGGATCCGTCAACGTGACAGGCGCCGATCTGGCAGGCAGTCCGGAGGACGAGAACCGCGAGCCGACGAAAGGTACGGTCGAGACGCCTGTCCCTGAGGAGGCGAAGAATGACGTGTTTACGGATTCAAACGTCACGTCAGAGCTGCATCAGGGCATGATGCCGAGTTTCCTCGAGGAGACGATCGACATTACGGACGAAGACCGTGACGCATTCCTGCAGGCGCTTATCACTGGCGGACGCTACGAGAGGACGTTCTCGCTGTTCGGCGGGAAGCTTAAAGGCGTTTTCCGCTGCCGCAGCATCGGTGAGAGCGACGGGATCATCGCGTGGCTCACGCATTGCGTCAACTCGAAGAAGCTCGACGCGCGGATCGAGTACCTGACGACGATGCGCAATGCAATCCTTGCGGCTCAGGTGAAGAGCCTTCGCGGGATGATCAACGAGGATTTCCCCGAGCTGCCTGGCCCATATGCGCCTACGAGGTCAGAGGACGGAAAGACGCTTATCGAGCCAGGCTGGCTCTCTGCGGCGAACGCGTGGGGTGAGCGTCCGGAGGCGCTCGTCACGGCTCTGCATAACGAGCTTCAGCGTTTCGAGAAGAGGTACTGGGCAATGGTCATGGATGCAGGCAATCAAAATTTCTGGAATCCCGCAGCGTCTATCTAGGGATCGCCACACGCATGCGGGGCTCCGACAAAGGCGCCGTCAGCAGGGCATACCTGCACTCCGCGGTTGCGGAGTCGCTGCGCTATGCCGTCGTTGAGACCGAGAGCGTATTTGCCGCAAAGCTGACTCACGCGGTCATGGTAGCGGCTTTGTACGGAAACCCGCGTGCAGACCTGGACCAGGGTAACGACCAGCTCCACGAAATGTATCTGAGCGCGCTCAAGACGCTACCGTATTTCAGGAAGGTCGTCAAGAAGGCGTCCAAGAGCGACACAGAGTCGCTAGTCGAGGAGTGGCGCCGGATAAACAGCGGCGAGAAGGCAGAGGAGGGCGGAGATGTTCGAGACGACTAATCCCATCTACAATTCCGTCCCTACGGCAGCCCCGGGTGTGGAGGGGCTCCGGCACATGATAGGCGATACCGTCGCCTCGTTGAGTGGAACGGTGGCAGGCGCGTATGTCCCGCCGAACATGAGCACGTTCGACGCGTCGCTCGCCAAGCACGTCAACGGTTCGCTCTACAGGACGATGATGTCGAACACCTATCGGCAGATGGGTTACCAGATCGGCAACACGGCCGGTGCTACGAATATCGCCGGTTATTTCGGGTCGATGGCCGGGCTGTCGCCGGAGGAGACGAGACGCGCGTTGTCCGGAGGCGGTGCGTCTCTTGCCGGCGGATTTGCCGGTCAGCTGCTGATGCCGATGCTTGACCAGGGCATGTCCAGCATCGGGTTGACCGGAGGCAGTCTTGTGGCTGCCGCAAATGCTGCGTTCACGAACCGCATGAACCTGATGTCTCCTGGTGTGATGAATCCGCTGGATGCAGGCAGGCAGCACCAGGCAATGGGTGCCGCATCTGCGATGTCTAGCATGCTGAACGGACTGATGAGTCAGACCACTGCGGACGGCGGTATCTCTCTGTTGCCGAATCACGCGGTCACAAAGGGGTTCAGCCGCGAGCGGATAGCCAATCTCATGATGCGGGCAGCCGGAGCAGGTGCGTTCACATCGTATGAGGGCGGGGCAGCAGCCGGTTTCGCAGACCGGCTGTCTGAGGCGGCAGGCGGTATCGACCTTGCGTCCCTTGATTTCACGCAGGGTGATTTCACCGGAGGTAAGAACTCCATACTTGACAAGGGGAAGACAAAGAAGGTAGAGGCGCTTACGCGTGAGTTTGCGCACCGCATGCAGGGCATCACTGAGGCGATGGCCGCGATGCGCGACCTCACGAATACAGTTGACGGCCTTGAGGACAAGCTTGACAGCCTGACGAACGGCAACTGGTTGCGGAGCGGACGCGGCGGGTTTGCGGCCAGCAACGCTCTTCGTACGCTCAAGAGCGTAACGATGATGCACAACATCGACCCGAACCAGGCATTGGAGCAGATTGCGTCGAACAGAGGCGTGCTCCAGTCCGCAGCCGGTTTCGACCCTGCCATGCAGGCCATGGGTTTTGACGGTGGCGGCATGTTCGGGCTGTCTGCGCAGACGGAGCTTCTCACCAGCGTCGAGGACATGATAACGGCACGCGGTGTACGGGGCGATCCCGTTCTGGCGAACCGTCTGCGCATGCAGGGCGTACAGGCCATGGCCCGCAACATGAACACGATGGCCGGCCGCGGGTCTCAGATCCTGGCGTATGCGCGCCAGACGGGCATCCTGTCAAACGAAGAGGCGAACCAGATCCGTGACATGCTTTCGAGCGGAGACCGCGGTGTGATGAACGAGGGGCTGAACCAGCTGCTCGTAAGGTCATTTGGTTCGCGTGAAGCCGGTGAGCGGTTCATGAACGACAAGATGCAGATGAACACGATGCGTCAGTCCATGGACGATGACGCCGGTACGTATGCCATGCAGACTGCGATACGCGGTGCGCAGAAGGAATTTGCGCAGCGCGGGATGATCACGGCCTCTGAGCACCGGCTTGACTTCACAAAGCAGCTGTTGACGTCTGCAGGCATGCGCAGCTGGCAGTCCGATGATGATGCGGGACGTCTTACGGAGAGTGTCGTCAACTCCATCAAGGAGGTCACGACAGGACCGGACGGGAAGGCCAGCCCGGAAGGCATCATGCACGCGAATGCGTTCAAGGAGCAAGTCGATGCGCGCATAAAGTCAGGCATGTCTCCACGTATGGCGTTCATGGCGACAAAGGCTGCGTTTGAGAGCAACCCTGCGACCTCCGTCTACAGCGAGACGATAAACCATGCGGTGACGCGGCAGTCTGCGGTCAATAACGAGTATGAGCTTGCCCGTGTCGGGCGTGAGAGCTATCAGGCGAACGAAGGCATGCGCCAGCTGCAGATGGCAGGGTTCCTTAAGGGCACTGACAGCGCTGATATAGCCACGATGCTGCGTGAGGGTAAGGGGAAGGAGGCTCTCACAAAAGTCAATTCGATCATAGGGGGCCTTGACAAGAACAGCCAGGGGATGTTCAAGCAGACGCTGGAGAAGGCCGGTGAGCGGTTTGACGCCGCGAAGCGCACCATTGATGACAATAAGGGCGTAGAGGAGATAATCGCAAAGGCCGATGCCGGCAATTTCGGTGCGTACGATGCGGCCGAGGCATATGAGAAGGTCGCTGCCGCCGCGAAGAAGTATATTGCCAACAAGGACGCCGGTAACTCATGGGATGATTTCTGGGAGAGTTACACGCAGAGCAAGTACACATCGATTTTCAGCAAGGAAGATCAGGCTGCCGTCCGTAAGGCGTTAGATAACGGCGACACTGAGTTTTTCGCGAAGATGGCCCGTCAGGCCAACGCAGTGAGGCAGATCGATGCCAGCAACCTCAAGAACAACGGATACGGGCAGGTCATGAGCGGGTTCTTCGGGGGCGGAGAGTTCTCAGGGAACTCTCCAAGAGCCCTTGAGGAGCGCAACAAGCTGATTGGCGATATTAGCGGGATATTGGACAAATCATCAAAGGTTGATCAGGACGAGCGGAGCACACTCGCTCAGGACATTACGTCTTTCTTCCTGGAGAACAAGAACTGGAAGGGTCTACTCAAGCAATACGACGAGAGCGGCGAGCTGTTGAGCCAGATGCGTCCGTTCGCGAAGGCGTTCAAGGATTACGAGTCGGCAAATGCGGAAGCGGCCAATCTGGCTAGAAGTGCGACAAAGGCTATTGGGTCTATCGCAAAGATCGACCCAGAGAACGCGGACATGCTCAGGGAGTCTCTACAGGAGATACAGGAGACTGGCGATCTTGAGGAGTTGTCTAAGTTCGTGGATCTTGCGTTTCAGGGTGACGGTAACGCCGCGAACCGCAAAGCCGTGATGGATTATGCCGGTGCGCTTGTCAAGGGGCGTACCGCACACAGAAATGTGCAGTCCGCGCTAAAAGGCGAAGTGTCTGAGATCGACATAGACGCGTTCCGTAAGGTAAACGAGAAGGTAAACGCCGAAAAGCGCGCACGGGAGGGGCGTGACAAACACATCCAGTCATGGTTTGACGAGCTTGACCTCGACCCGGACTCGATCGCCTCGTCCGGAAGCAAGACAAAGCGTGCGTTCAGCAAGCTGAAGGACGTGGTCAGCGACAAGGATGTCGCAGAGAGCATGAAGGTTAAGTCGCTTGCCGGAAAGACAGAGGAGGAGATAACCCGCGAGAGGTTCAAGATAGCGCAGGCCCGCGCAGCGACCCCGGGAGACAAGGACGCCGCTGAGGTCATGCGGGCGTTCAAGGTCGCGTCGAACGAGGGCGTTATGAAACTTCGCGGAAAGCTCACGATAGAGAGCGGAAACGACCAGCAGCCGGCGGTCATAGACGGACAGGTAGCGGGAGGTCTAGGATGATGGTATTCAGCATGAGCGACCGCGGAAAGTTCAAGGCGGTACAGCTTGACACCGAAGACGGTCAGGGGATACAGGTGTCCATCGGTGGAGTTGGAGACCCTATAGGGGAGTCGTCACTTGTCACGTCATTCTCCGCCAACCAGAGCGAGAACTTCTCGGTGTCCCAGTGCCTTAACGGAGGGATGTTCCTCTATACGTTCGGGCACGATCCGGCAGGAAGCCGGTTCGGACTTAGTGTGACGTCATTTCTCAAGTCATGCAACAACGCGAGCGGAGGCGACCTCGCAAAAGCGCTGCAGGCATACAAGGCCGGCCGGGTGTCGCAGAGCAAGGACCTCTCGACACTGTCCGTCGGTGACGCAGCGTTGCGCGGTTATCTCGTGGCCCAGGAGATCGCCGTGAGCGATAACAGCATCGGAACGGTTACGACGAACTACACGTTTGTCGCGTTAGACCCGCAGGGGCAGGAGGAGTGATGGTAGACCACGTAAGGACATTGCTGCTTAACCCTGATGGCGTTGCCGGATACCGGAAGGTGCGGGACGCAAATGCCGACACCGTGTTGGCACGGTTTGGCGTAACCGGGTCTGACGGCGACTCTGAGACTGCCGTTGACAGGCTTCTGCCTCTCGCGATGGCGCCAGACCTGTCGAACTTCAGGGCATTCTTCGACCAGCGCATCACCCCACGCGAGCCGCTTTCGCCATATAGGCAAGGCAGTGGAGATCTGTCTCCTGACGGGCTGTACGCGAAGGTTCTCACCGCTGACGGTTGGTGGGACGTGTCTGGGCTGTTCCAGTCTGACGATCCGTCTGCGCAGGCGGTTCTTGACGACATGCGGGCCGCGGCCGTAAGCCGCGATGCTCCGTATGCTCTTGGGGCAGTATTGCTCGCATGCGCATACCGTCGGTTTCTCATGCAGGGGAGGGAGGCATAAGGTATGGCAGAGCCGAGCCGTTACCTCGTGTCCTTCGAGGACGTGCATGCAACCTGTGGTGGCGTCGACATCTCCGCCATCACGGAGTTGAAAGTGTCTACCATGACGAATGGCGTCCCTTTGATCATGCTTTCTGTTGATGGCGGAAATTCTGACATGTCAGGGTCTGTAGCGGCTGAAGGTGTATCCCTCGACAACGCGCGTATCATATTCGACGCGTGCCGGTCGATGGTGAAGACAGACGGCGCTACGCTATCGCTATCGCTGACGTGCAGAGCAGTGGGTCCCGGCGGCTCAGAGACGCAGACGCTCAGCATCAACGGGTGGATGCTGATTGACGTGGCGCTGTCATCCGTTCAGCGGAAAGGGGTGTGCACTGCATCATTGACCTTTGCGCACCCGCTGTACAAAGCGCATCTTGGCGGAGCGATGGTGGGGCTTCTCGAGACACCGCCGCTTGTGTCGCAGGTTAACGGTGGAAACCCTCTTGATGTGTTTGTGAATGCGCTTACGACATATGCGTCGACCGCGCGGGCTAAACCAGAGCCCATTACATTGCCTGGCGCGTACGGACCGGCTGAGGTGCACCCGATTCTGCAGTCCCATCTCATGAAGGCGCTATCGGCCCTGCGTGCGTCAGTCACCTGGGAGGGTGGTGGACTTCCGGCAGAGAAGATCCTTGCAGGGTGGGGGCCGGCATTGTGCGCCGGGATAGCCACGTCATACGCCGTTCCGTCAGCCGGCAACAGCGTGCTGCATACGTTGTTTTCCGGGTTGATCCCGGAGTGTTCTCTGGCTCTGGGTGGAGATTACATGGCCGGGTCTTTGACGCTTAAGCCGTTTGAACCGTGGGCAGACGCATCAGTCGAACTGTCCGACAGCCGCGTCATGAGCGTAGATTTCCCAAGTAATGACCCTTCTCCGATATCTGGTGTTAAGTTCATGGTGGCCGCAACGAGCGGAGGCGGGTTCATAAGCTGGCACTATGACGGGGCGCAGGGAGGCGGCTCACGACCGTTCGAGGCGTTCTACGTCCCGAAGAGCGAGCTTGACGCACCGTACATGTATGGGCCTATACAGCAGTTTACCGAGCCGGCATGGCTCCAGCAGATGGCCGGGCATTTTGACAATCTTATGTCGTACAAGAAGTCTGACGCCGAGACTACAGGAAGCGGTTTGTGGCATTCGGCCACGACAGTTCCGCGGAACGGAAGTGTGCCAACCGGCGGAGGCGGCAGCAAGGTCTCGTCGACAGTCTATGCCGAGGCCGCGCTTATGTGCGCGAAGGCGTACTTCGAGACGTCGTTGATGAAGGACTGGGGTTTCAGCGTATCCGCACACCTCTCGATAACTGTAGGCGGTTCGACGCTGTGCCCGGGCAAGGTTCTCAAGGTGACCACGCCGTCAGGCGAGGTTGTAAGCGGGTACATAACACAGGTTGAGCATGTGATAAGCGTCGCGAGCAGGGCTGCGTCTACGCGGGTTGTGTGTACGCATCCGCGGTTCGGGAAGCTGCCGGCCGCGATAACTTCTCCGAAGAACGCGTTGTACTCATAGTGGTGGAGGGTATCATGGACGACTTGAAAGACCTTTTGACAGTACCAGGAAAGAAGAGGACATCGCCGACTGCGGCGGCGTATGACGCATGGGTCGCGTCTCCGACCCCTGACAACCTGAAGGCATTGCTCGACGATCTTGATCCGACGATCAACGCCGAGATACAGAGGTTCAGCGGGCCTAAGCCCCTTCTCCGCAGCCGCGCCCGTGCGCTTGCGGTCAAGGCGATCAGGACGTACGACCCGAGCAGCGGCGCAAGGCTGCGCAGCTGGGTCGTGACGCAGCTACAGCCGCTGTCACGCTACAACAATTCACTGAAACCTGTGTATGCGCCTGAGGATGCAGCCCGCAAGTCCTATGCAGTCGCGAAGGCCCGTGAGTCGTTCATAGACGAGTACGGTCGCGATCCGACGGACGACGAGCTCGCAGACGCGGTCGGGATCAGCGTGAAGCGGCTGAGAAAGGTCCAGAAGATGACGCCGGCGGTAGTCAACGACCCGCAGGTGACAGGTGACGATGACGACGTGTCTCCGGATTACGCAATCTACCGTACGAACCCGGTACAGGCCGCCAGCGACATGGTGTACAGCGGACTTGACGACCGCGACCGCAGGATATTCGACATGCGGACCGGCTCACACGGCCAGAGAATGGCATCGGGCCAGGACATCGCGTCGCTGCTTAAAGTGTCTCCGGCGTTTGTCACGCAGCGTGCCAACGCGATCGCCGGCCGGATAGTCGACACGGCAGGGAGGGTCGAACAGTGAGTTTCAAGGCAGCACAGACTAGCCTGTCGGACTACCGCCGGAAGCAGATCTCCACCATGCTCGGAGAAGAGCCCGGCACGTGGTTTACGGCCCAGTGGGACGACGTTGACGGTATGCTTCGTACGTTTTCGACGGATGAGGAGAACTCGTCAATTGCCGGAAAGTACGCAACGGAGGCCGGGCCGTCGCGCGTAGCGGACCACATTAGGCTGGATTACGTGTGTGCGTTGCGGCGTGATGTCCGGAAGCAGTATGTGTCCGAGGACAACGGCATCTGCACCGACGTGACGCCGTTCAGGCACGGCATCATATCAGCCCATGGCGCAGCGATTTTCGACAATCTTCTCAACACGGTGATCGAGCATGCCGAACGTCTTGCGAAAGGAGGGTGACGATGGTTGACGTTACACGAGACTATACCGGCAGGCAGGTTGATCTCGAGTGCCTGCAGACTATAGCGAATCCGGTGGACACGGTTGAAATGTCGCTCAGCGCAACGCTTGGGACATCCAGGCGTGTGACCGGGATACAGAAGGCGATCCAGCGCTATGTCACACTTCTGTTGACCCCCTCTTCGTCCGTTCCGTTTGCTGAAGAGAGCGGCAATATCCTGTTATCGGCGCTTCAGGCCGGGAATGTGTCGAACATGGGGTACCTGCGGCATCTGTTCAACATGGCTAACGCAGTCACCCTTGACATTATGCGGCGCGACGACTATAATATCTCTCAATTTGGTGATCAGCTGGACGATGAGCGGGTCGAGTCCGTGACGCTGAGCGGAATGACGATAGACCATTCTACATCGACGCTTGGTCTGTCGCTCACGTTCCGGACGGCGGCGGGGTCAAACTACTCGTACGTACTTCCGGTCACGGCAAGACACGGATGACGCTATGACGACGATAGACAAGATTAAGGCAGATGCCTACGATACGGCTGTTGCCGCCGCGGTTGACACCGTCAGGGCGAAGCATCCGGATCTGGACCTGCGTTCAGGCACGGCCGTCAGGTCGCTCGTGATCGAGCCTGGCGCGCTTCTGGACGCAATGCAGCGTGATGTAGTCAACAGGTTGCGTACGGCGATGTCTCTCAGGGCGATGTCGCGTGAGACTACAGTCCCACGTGAGGACGCAGAGGCCGTTCTGTCGAATTTCGGCATCACTCTCGGGGGCGGTACGAAGGCTTCAGGCGTTGTCCGCGTGAACCTGATAGGCACTGCGTCTGTTACCGTCCGTGAGGGTGTTGTGTTCACGACCGAGTCGGATGTGCGGTTCGTCGTCACAAAGACAGTGACGGCATCGGTTGATCCGGCGGCAGGCGAGTCAGCCATACGACCCTCTGTCGACGGGCGGTACTACTTCACCGTACCTGTCGAGGCCGAGGAGGTAGGGTCAGACGGTAACATCCAGCAGGGCCATGCGCTTTCGTGCTCGATCGTGATAGGCAACTACTATTCGGCCGAGGCGTTTTCGGACTTCACAGGCGGTGAAGACGGCGAGAGCGTCGCATCTGCCGTCGCACGCATACCGGCGGCGCTCGCGTACCGTGGGATGACGAACACGCTGAGCGTGCGGGCGCAGCTGTCCGCGGCGCTCGCCGACCCGGCGCAGCTCAGGGCCGTGTCGTGCGCCGGGCACAGGAGCAGGGCGCAGCTGCGCGACAAGCACAACACCCTCGGCATAGCTGTAGGCGGGCGCGTAGACGTCTATGCGAGGATGTTCGACGCGCCCGGCGTGGAGTCAATGGTGCTGACGGGCACTAAGACAGGAATAGTGCAGGACGAGCTGAAGCAGGACGTGACCCTATACAGCATTCCGGTACCTGCATATCCAGGGTTCTACGCCGTCCGCTACGTTGGCCCATCCGACGGCGCTCCGGGGCGCCGCGGGTCGCTCCAGTACGAGCTTGTGCGCGGGACTGTCGACGGGGCTTCTGCTGACCATGATTTCGACACGTCAGTCGACAGCTGCGAGACCGCATGGTCGGCGTACCAGAGCGGCACGATAGTCGCGCATGTCTATGGCGAGACTGCCGATACGCTGGACTTCAAGGTCGACCTGTACTGGACTGACGGCATCGCGATGCTGCAGGGTCTTGTCGACTCTCCGGAGGTGCGCAACGTCGCCGCAGACTATGTCGTAAGGACGCCGGCCATATGCTTCGTGGGCATGGCCGCGACGGTCCGCCCCAAGGCCGGGATCGACGTAGACACGGATGCCCTTGTCGACGCGCTCTCCGTCTACATCAACGGGCGCAGCTTCGTACCGCGGCTTACACGGTCGGAGCTGGCGAACATCCTGCTGCAGCACGGGATAGAGAGCGTCGACATGAGCGCCGGCGGGATGCGGCTGTCTGGACGTCTGTGCGGAGCCGACGGCCAGTGGTACTATCTTGAGGGTGACACGCTTGATGTCACGGCTGTAGGCCCTGAGCGTGCGATGCTTACGGACGAGACGGTCGTGTTCGCGGTTGAGCCTGGAGCCATACAGATTACGGTAGACGCATGAGGCACGATCCATCCATACCTTTAGACCTGCACACGCAGGCAGGCGCAAGCGTGAAGGAGGCGCTAGGCCTATTCTGGTCGTCACTGTTCCGTGACCGGGAGCTCGTCGAGGCCGAGATCGCAGCTCGCGTCCTGTCCGCGTGTCAGGCCTACATTGACGCGATGGAGGCATTGAGCCTGCGTGACCATACGTCCATGCCGGTATTCCACCGCGAGCATTGGCACCCGGCTCTGATCCGCCTGTCCGAGCGGAATACCGGGTGCGGCCTGGCTATCGGGATGGACGGAGACCCGAAAATAGGCCCGCAGCGCGAAGGCACCGTTTTCACTGTCGGCGAGACGTTCGTGGTTGGCGGAAACGCAGAGTACAGCAAGGTCTACACGTACCCTCTCGACGCAGAGACCGGAAAGCGGCTCGTGTCTGTAGGGACCTGCCTGTGTGACTCGATCGTCGCCCCGGACCATATCCTGTCTCAGGGCCGCGACTTCATGGTCAGGGATGGCGTGCTTCTGATACGGAAGGAGCATGACCCGTTCACAGTCGATGGCTATCGCATCGTGGAGGACGGTGACGACAGCATAGCCGTCCTGTGGCTGTGCGACGCGGAGTTCGACCGTGAGCATGTCGGAGACTTCCTGGCGTATCCTCTCGGCTTTGACGTGAAGTCCACGCCATCTGCGGCGAAGATGCTGTCCGCCCTTTGGGACGTCGTGGTCTACGGGCTTACGCCGCTTCATCTCAACATGCTCCTTGGGGCTCTTTTCGATGTACCTACAGTGCCGCGCTCCACGGTCGTGGAGAGCATAGAGTATTCCGGATCCGATGCGACGGTCACGACTTCAGACGACGTATACAGGATCGAGCGCAGCCGTGTTGAAGGATCTGTGGCGGTTGGGGATGCTCTGCCGGCTGGGTCGTTCCTGACAGGCGAAATAACAGTGTATCACGGCTTGTCCGAGGGCGAGGTCGACGATCTGGTTGACCGCGGCGTCATCACGAGCCTGACGCTACCGCCTGGTAGCGTCGCAGGAGTTGACGTAGGCGTGGACGTGGAGAACATCGTCTCTCCTCTTGAGGTGGGGGACTCTGGGTCGTACGAGTGGTTCAAGCTGAGCGCGGCCGACAGCCGCGGCAGTCCGTTCTGGCAGGCCGTGTTTGGCCGTACGACCGCAGCGCAGCGTATCGCGCTATGCAACCCAATCGCACAGAACCTGTTTGACATAACGGCGTTCGCAGGACACATGTACGCACCTTTCGCTCATAACGGAGACGGGTCGGTCTCGGTTGACATTGCAGGTGGCTCTATTACCGTATCACGTACCAGTGCAGACCAGAGTGGTGCTGTGTTTACCGCATACGGATCGTCGTCAGTTGAGTATTCTGTCCATGCCACAGCAGGCCACATATACCGGCTGTCTGTATCCGTATCCGGTGATTCGTATCCTGTACGGGCGTATTTGACGTTCTGGCCGGCCAGAGGGGGACGACTTGACAGGAAGTTCGTTGAGATCAGGCCTCCGGCCGGATCAGGTAGCGTAATGGCTAAAGCTCCGGAGTCTACAGTTGCTGTCAGCGTATTCTTCTATGCCAACTGCAGCACGGTTGGCGGGTATGCAACACTTTCCGACATAGTCGTGCAGGACGTGTCCGTCAACCCGTTACGGCATCTCGGGTATGTGGCCCTGGCCAACACCGTGCTTGTACATACGACGCGCGGATTCGTAGGAGACCAGTGCGCCCAGCACGTGTTCGCAATGCTGCGCAGGCTCATGCCGGACACAGGCTCGCTTCTGGTCGTACAGACGGGTGCGCCGGCCGGTTCTGTGTCGATGCTGTCGGCGGCCGGATGCGAGGAGCCGGACGAACCCGGTCAGGATGGTTCGTCCGTGGCCATGGACGACGATGTGGAATACTCGCTGAAGCCGAGCCGCTCGATGGAGTCAGTGGTGGACGCAGCGGAGGACAGCGTGGCAGTAAGATTTATCCCCGATGCCGGGGTGGAGGTATGACATGAGAAGCAACATTGCGGCGCACGGCCGCGTAGACGCATTCACCGTTTCGCCAGATGGACTCAGGACGCAGGTCGTCCACGGATCCAACACGCTGCTGTACAGCTGCGCTGACGCCGTCGCGCACGTATTCGCCGGAGTGCCTGACAGGCGGCCGGCCACTATAGGGTTCGTGTACGGCGACACTGATTCCCTTTGGACGAGTTTCCCGTTCACCCAGGGAGACAGGTCGACGCGCACCCAGGCAGAGATCGTAGGGCCCGGCCTTCAGGTGTACGAAACCTACATAGACCAGAACAGGCGGTTCTCGTCCAGCGGCGCGGCGTATTCCGGCAACGTCGTCACGTTCGCCGCGTCGAAGCCTGGGTCCGACGTGCCGTCGTATGTCTACGGCGTGCTGCTGAAGGACGCGGCCGGCAACGTGCTGGCGGTCAAGCGGTTCGACGAATGCGTCATGCAGAGCAGCGGATACGCCTTTGCGGCCGAGTGGACAGTGACGTTCAACTGACAAGGAGGCAGGTATG